>OOAF01000169.1_pt1 | contig 93332 bp, 73 predicted proteins | sample 1671251 | NCBI WGS metagenome assembly OOAF01 (sample SAMN06348137, study PRJEB24527) | human gut metagenome | biome: human gut; feature: ankylosing spondylitis patient; material: feces | host: Homo sapiens | place: China | collected 2015-10 | reverse complement strand
CAGATGCTCACGCTTATCGGTTCGTTATTCAGTTTTTAAAGATCATCACTGCGTCAGCAGCGAAGAACACGTATATTACAGACGAAAAATTCAAATGTCAAACTTTTTTATTCTCAGGACCTGAACCGGAGCCCCGGTTCATCGTCATCTTTGACATAGGGAGCCATTTTTCTTCTATAGTTTTCAGTAATTTCCATCGCTTTAAATGTGCCATCAGGCTGAAGCTGAGTGAACACCAGAGTTTCAGCGATTTTGACCGCGGGCGAATCATCTTTCATGATTTCAAACGCCCAACGGATAGAACTCCACCCGAGCTGCTCAATCCAAAGCCTGAATTCCACCTTATCTCCCGCTCTGAGCGGCGCGCTGAATTCCGCCTGGATTCCGGCCATTGGCGCATAGATCTGATCTGTCACTCCGGGACCGAAAAACTTTTCCCCGAGAATCTCGCGGAAAAAGGCTTCTTCCGTATCCACTGCCCAGCGGAAGAAATGCGGATGAAAAACGAGCCCCGTCGAATCACAGTCTGAGAAATGAATCGTGAAGGGTTTGGAAAAAACACTATGCATCGGGCTATTCCTCATTTTCGCTGCGGATCCGAAGCGAAAGACCGGTGATCACGAGGTTATCTTCTATCAGATAGTCAGGGAAATACTGCCTGAAGGCTTTCTCGTAATAATGAGCGGCCCCTCCTGTAATAACGAGTTTAGGTTTCGCCTCATTTCCCATCGCTTCAAGCCCCCCGGAAATAAAGCCACGGACACAATCCGTGATCCCTGTTGAAATACCGTCGCTCGAATTCTGAGGGAACGTCTGATACGTACCGCTCGGCACATGAAGCCGCGCGGTACCCTGCTGAAGACTCTTAAACATCATGGTCGGTCCCGGCGCAATCCGTCCCCCCAGGTATTCGTATTCCCCTTCGCCACGGCAGATAATGCTGTCCGCCGTCAGCGCGGTTCCCATCTGAACAATGAGAAGGTTCTCATCCGGGTGCTTGCTCACAGCGCCCAGCGCCGCGTACCAGCGATCAGGACCGAGCTTTGTATAGTCGTCGTAGTGGTTGACGACATGAAAGGCGCCGTTAAATTCCCGCTGGCTTCCCAGCAGCTCAATCCTTGTCCGCTCGCACACCTGCTGAACCGTACTGGCAATGACACTGTGAGCCACTGTGCAGGCATAAATCAATTCCGGTCTCTGATGCCGGTAAAAGTCTCTTACCTGTTCTGCCAGCATCACCATGTCACCATAGGTGATCACGCCAGTATTCTGAGGTGTTGTCGCTTCCGCCCACTTGAGAGCTGAGTTGCCGATATCAATCAGATAGGTTCTTTTCAATGCCTGCACCTTTCTCTATTTCTATTGCCAGTGGCTTATCCTACGCCAGCAGAGCGAAAAAAAGACCGGATTAACAGGAATCCGGTCTGGTAAAGGAGAGATGTCTCAGCAACTCATCTGTCATGAATCATGTTCCCGAAACCTTAACAGAAGCTGAAAGAAAAGCCCGCCGTCATTTGTGTTTCCCGCTGTTACAATAAACTTAATAGATAGGTGAAATACCATAGGGGATGCACTATGAAATACAGGCTGCTCAAATTCATCATCGCCGTACTGGCTCTAGTCGTGATCGGGCTTCTTACCGCCCCCTGGTACATTTCGGATCCCGATATTGAAAAGGCGATCGCCAAAGATCTGACTTTTGTCGCGGCCGGCCTCATTGTTCTTGCCGCTATTGGTTTTCTGGTCAACATGACTGACACCAAGATCCACGAAGATCAGGCCGCCGCTTCCGGGAAAACCGATTCACCCTTCTCTGATAACAGTCTTTTTGACGCGAAGATCCGCGCGATGCATGAGCGCGCGAAGAAAGGCATGCATGTCTACCCGGAAGGTCACGTCTGCAAGACCCTGATTTCTCCGATGGACCTGGTTCTGAAGGCGCTCGATCCGGATGATATTTTGGTCGACTGCTACGGAAACGATAAAGAAGGCTATCGGACCCGGTTCTATGGATCGCTTGACGGCGGTACAAACTGGTATGAGATCAAGGTTCCGTCTTCTCCCGCTGACCGCAAGACCATGCTGAAAGTGGCTCTGGGTCTTGCCTCCGTCCATGATTTCGCGAATCAGACCCGTATGAGACTCAGGGAAAAGATCGTTGCCGGAACAGATGATGGAGTCGATGTGGCAGAGCTCTCGAGCTGGGAAAAATCCGTTAAGACCCCTGATCGCGAGGAGCGGAAACTCAATATAACGGAGAATGAGAAATCCGCCTGAGATTTCCGAAAGCCTGACAAATCAAAGGGCGCTTCAATGAAGCGCCCTTTTTTCGAACCTTTCCTTTAGAAGTCTCTCACCTTTCCCCGAAGTTTCTTCACTTCGCTTCGCAACGTCTTCGTCTGCCGAACTCTGCGAATGCTCGCCCGGGTGGGTTTTGTCGGTATGCGGAAGTCCGGTATTTCCGAGGCTTCATCAATCAGCTCTCGAAGCCTGCGGTACGCCTCTGCCAGATTCAGTTCCTGAGTACGGTTATTTTCCGCCCGGATCGTAATAACGCCGTCAGCCCCAAGCCGTCTGTCTCTCAGGGTGAGCAGTCTCTCTTTCAGTTTTTCAGGAAGTGAACTCTCCCGGATATCAAACTTCAGCTGAACGGCGGTCGCGACCTTATTCACATTCTGTCCGCCGGCACCGCGGCTCCGTACCGCCGTCCATAACGCCTCTTCTGCTTTAAACTCGTAGTGAATCTTTCTCACGTGTCACCTTGCTTCAGTTCGGGGTGATCGCGGCTGTATGTTTAGGAGCACCGGAATCATGTCCTTACTGAAAATCGGTATTGCCGCCCTTGCCGCGGCGGTTTTGGTCACTGGCTGCGACCGCGCCGTCACCCGGATTTTTTCACCTTACGAAAACGACAGCCGGAATGTCAAGCGCATCGGCACCGCTGTCGGATCCCCGATCTATCGGATCGTGGATGACGACATGAAGTGTGTGGCAATTTTTACGCCGCAGGGTGACAGCGCCGCTGTCTCCTGCGTGAAAACGGATGGAACGCCCGCAAGCCCTGCCGCCGGGCAGACCGGCGGTTTCCTGAGCCGCTGAGCATTAAAAACAAGCCGCTGCGGATCCTTAATGGGCCGCAGCGCGGCGGCGGAAGCGGATCGGACGTCCGTGAGTGACATGCTTTTCTTCACGCGTCGCCATCCAGCAGATAAAGGATCCGATGACCACGAGCGCCACACCCTGCCAGAAGTCCAGCGTCAGGGTGGCACCAAGCATCAGCGCGCCGAGCAGACAGGACAGCACCGGGGTAAAGTAGGAACCGATCGCAAGAATTGTCATGCTCCCCTTCTGTACGCCGTAAGTCCACACGGCATAGGCGCCGCCAAACACACAGCCCGCCGCTACGCAAAGCAGAAAACCATTCCATGTCGGAGCGGGAGCCTCAAGACCGCCGGAAATAAAGATGCCGGCAAAAATGAGCGCGTCAAGCCCGAAAATAATCGGAGTCGGATTCTGGCCATTCCCCCAGGCGCGGCTCGCTGAGCTGAAGAGAGACCATGCAACCGCACCGAGCGCCGCAAGACCATAAGCAATCGGATTTTCAGCGATATGTCCGGCAATCTCAAGCGGATGGAATCCATGACCTCCCGCCAGAACTAGCCCAAGGCCGGCAAGCGTAAAGAGAAAACCAACCGCAACGTACCAGCGTGCCTTCTGATGATTGAAGAGCACCGCACAGATCACCGTGAGACTCGGCCAGAGGTAATTCACCATGCCGACTTCAAGAGTTTGCCTGCCGCCAGCAGAAAACTGAAGCGAGAATGTGAAGCAGAGTGAGCAGATAACAGAAAGCGGAACCCCGAGGAAGAGATACTTCTTCGAGTACTTGGACAGATGGGGAATACCGAAAACAAACAGCGTAAAGAGCATTCCGATCACGTAGCAGATCGTGAGGCCCTGAGCCATTCCAAAGACTTCCTCAAGCGACCGGATGAGCCCGACCGACATACCCCAGCAAACCGGCGCGAGAAGCCCAACGAGGGTCGCCCGATTCTTTTCCTGCAGCATAAGAAAAATGTCCAGCAAAGAATAAATTCAGGAACGGAATTCTATGCCTAATTTTCTTGATTATTTTGCGTTTAGTCTTAATATTTAGTCCCGCGTAGTAGGGATGTTCCCCAACTTCTTGAGGAGAGTAAAACTATGGATCTTTCTTCGGTAATGAACCCGAAGTCGATCGTGCTTGTCGGTGCATCGACCCGTGATCACACAATTGGCCATGATCTGCTGCATCGTCTGATCGATTACGGCTTCCAGGGCGACCTTTATCTGGTCAATCCGAAGGGAGGCGTCCTGGAGGGCCGTGAAGTTTATACGAGCGTGTCCGCTCTCCCCGATGGAATCGATCTCGCCATCATCGCAATCAACGCGAAATACATGCTGGATACGATCGATCAGTGCCACGAAAGAGGGATCAAAGGCATTGTCGTGATTTCGGCCGGATTCAAGGAAACCGGCGCGGAAGGTCTGGCGCTCGAAAAGGCTCTGACTGAGCGCGTGCATCAGTACGGCATGACGATGGTTGGTCCGAACTGCCTCGGTGTCGTGAATACGAACCCCGCAGTCCGCATGGACGGGTGCTTTGCCGAGACGCTGCCCCGCCGCGGCGACATCGGTTTCGTTTCGCAGTCCGGCGCTCTTGGCGGCGGCATCCTTAATATTCTGAAGGACCTCGGCATTGGTTTTGCCCAGTTCATTTCGATCGGCAATCAGGCTGACGTGAACGCGGCGAGCGCGATTGAATTCTGGGAAAACGAAGAGGATGTGCATCAGATCCTCCTCTATATGGAATCGATTCTCGACCCGAAGGCGTTCCGCAAGCTCGCCACCCGTGTGTCGAAAAAGAAGCCGATTCTCGCTCTGAAGGCCGGACGGTCCGCTGCCGGCGCGAGCGCCGCCTCCTCCCACACCGGGTCCCTTGCGGGCGCCGACAAGGCCGCTGACGCACTGCTTCGTCAGTCGGGCGTGATCCGTGAGAAGTCCCTCAGCGATCTGTTCTCGTCTGCCAAGGCTTTCTCGCTCTGCCCGCTTCCGAAGGGCGACCGGATTGCCATTATCACGAACTCGGGCGGCCCCGCCATTATGGCGACCGACGCGGTCGAAGACTTCGGTATGCAGATGGCAAAGCTTTCCGATGAGACCAAGGAAACGCTTCGCTCCTTCCTCCCGTCCGCGGCCTCGGTGAAGAACCCGGTCGACATGATCGCTTCTGCCCCGCTCGAGCATTACCGCAGAACGCTGGAAACCGTCATCGCGGATGACGGCGTCGATATGATCCTCACGATCTATCTGCCGTTCCTCGGCCTTAAAGACACGGATGTGGCGAACGCGATCATGGATATCCGGGCGAAACACCCCGAGAAGCCGATTGTCGGTGTCTTCATGACGACGCAGGAATTCTTCTCGTCGCTCGCCGATAAGAATGTGACCGTTCCCTTCTATATGTATTCAGAGGAAGGCATCGCGGCGCTTGATCGGCTTAATCGTCAGCGGAAGTGGGTCAAGAAGCCGGAAGGCCGGATCGAACGCTTTGCCGTGGACCAGGAAAAAGCCAAGGCGATCATCGCCGGCGCTGATGCGGAGTCCCGCGACACGCTGACCACGAAGGAAAGCATCGCCCTGCTCGATGCCTACGGCGTCCGTGTCTGCCGCTCAGCTCTTGCGAAGACAGAGGATGAGGCAGTCGCTATCGCGAATTCGATCGGTTACCCGATCGTGATGAAGATGACGTCGAAAACCACCTCCCACAAGACTGACGTGGGCGGCGTGCGTGTCGGCATCGCCTCTGAGGAAGCCCTCAGGCGTGAATACCGCGATCTGATCGCGAAGCTCACTGAGCGCGGACTCGATAAAGGCCTTGAAGGCGTTCTGATTCAGGAAATGGTGAAGAGCTCGCGCGAAATGGTGTGCGGTCTCGCCACCGATCCTCAGTACGGCCCGATGATTATGTTCGGTCTCGGCGGTGTGTTTGTCGAAGTGCTGAAGGATATTTCCTTCCGCATTGCTCCCCTTACGGATCAGGATGCATCTGAAATGGTGCGTTCCGTCAAAGCATGGAAGCTTCTCGAGGGTGTCCGCGGTCTCCCGCGCGCCCAAACCGATAAAATCGAGGAAACTCTTCTCAGGCTGTCCCAGCTGGTGACGGATTTCCCCCGCGTTTCCGAGCTCGATATCAATCCGCTCATGATTTCCGATAAGGATGGTGAAGCGATTGCGGTCGACGCCCGGGTGAAGCTCGCAAAGGCATAAGCTTTCCCCCCTGCTTCACGCGGAGCAAAGCCGGATCTGACCGGGCCAGTCTTTAACAGACGGCCCGGTTTTTTCATGCTTACCTTTATCATCAGACACCTGCAGGAAACGGCAATCGCTGCTCTCATTCTCACGGCCGCGGCCGCGATTCTCACAGGCTCAACCTGGGCCGCGGTCATCGGGGGTGCCCTGACGCTCGGGCTTTACGCCTGGCTGGGCGGCCGATACGCCTATCTGAATGTCCGGAAAACCGAGATCGACGCCTCACGCCCGAGCCTTGCCGCGTCACCCTCTGACTTTGATCGGGAGTACGTCACGCTGCACGTCAGACCCGGCGACCTCATAGAGCCGCGTAACTCCGGGACATCTGCGGATAAAAAGACGTCCGTCATCACGCTTTTCCACGGTCACTACCGTCCGATCGCGCGGCTCATCGTTTCGTCTGACGATCCTCTCCCCGGCGCGCTCTCCAAAGGGGCCTTTTTCGGACGGGTCAAATCGGTTCCGGATGGTAATACCGGAGAATTCAGGATAGAAATTCAGGCCAAATCCCCGAAGGACGACAGACTCATCTAAAATAAATAGCCAGAAAACGGGAGTCTCCGTTTTTCGCCTCAGCACCTCAAACCAAAGTCGGGAAAACATGCACTCAAAAACCTTAGCCCCGATAGCAGGAAAGATCCTGCTCATTCTTGCCGGCAGCGCCTTTTTCGCCCTGCCCGCGTCAGCGACTCCGCACGACACTGAAGATCCGCTTTCCTTCATCTTCTTTACGCCCCCGGAACCTGCCGCAGCACCGGCTCCCGCGCCGCTTCCTGATGCTGATGCCGCTCCCGCGCCGACCAAATTTGGACTCAAGATTGTCAAAACCGTGAAGCAGCAGCTCGGAACGCCGTACCGCTACGGCGAAGAAGAACCTGACAGCGGTTTCGACTGCTCGGGACTTGTCTGGTGGGTCTATCGCCAGCATGGCGTGAATCTTCCCCGCACGACGACTGAGCTCGCTAAGGTTGGAGAGGATATTCCGCTTTCTGACGCCCATGTCGGCGACATCATTATTTTCCGCACAGGCCGCGGCGCCACTGGACTTCATACCGGCATTCTCACCGGCCCCTCCCGTTTCATTCACGCTCCCCGTACCGGAAAGAACGTGATGGAAAGCACGCTGAATGAATACTGGGCCCCGAGAATCGTGACCATCCGCCACGTGCGCGGTCTCCGTCTCCCGGAACGGTTCCCCTCCGCGGACGAGATTTCTTTGGCTCTGAGTCAGATGGATCCGACTGATTTCGGCAGCGGCGCTGAAGCCGATACGTCGATTGATCCTCTTTTTGACGCTATTGCTCTCGGTGAATCCGAACCCGCGCGTCTGGGTCCCGCGAACACAGTGAAGAACAGCGTAAAGTCGACCCGTCACCGCTATGTGCTCGCTAAGAACGAGGTGATTCCTGCCCGTCAGGCACCGCAGGCAAAGGCTGTCAAGACTTCGGCCAAAGCGTCTACAAAGCCTGCCGCTCAGACCGCAAAGACCGCCCGCAAAGCGAAGCCCGGTTTCGAACGTACGTCGCTTCGCGGCTACCGTTCCGCTCACCGCCGTGCCGCGCAGCCAAACATCTGATCAATAAGGCAACTGCAGGATGGTTTACCCTGTTTCCTATAACGATTACGCTAAAAAAACACCTCTACTCGACCGTTTCATCCGCTACGCGCTGATCCCGACAGGTTCAGATCCTGAAAGCGCAGCCTCCCCGAGCGCTGCACGGGAATTTGATCTCGCGCGGGTCCTTGAGTCTGAACTCCGGGCACTCGGCGCGAAGGATGTGACACTCTCCGAGAAAGGGGTGGTGACCGCGACGATTCCCGCGTCGTCCGGAGCTGAAAAAGCGCCTGTGATTCTCCTCAATTCCCACATGGATACGTCCCCTGAAGCCTCCTGCGAAGGCATTCATCCTCAGGTGGCAGAGGCCTGGAACGGTGAGGCAATCGCGCTTGATCCGGAAAACAAAATCCGGCTGGATCCGGAAGTATTCCCGGAACTCCGACGCCATATCGGGGAAGACATCATCTGCACCGATGGCCGCACACTTCTCGGCGCGGACGACAAAGCCGGCGTCGCCGCTATCATGAACGCCGCGGAGTGGTTCCTCACTCACCCGGAAGACCCGCATGCCGAAATCCGGATTCTTTTCACGCCGGACGAGGAAATCGGGCGGGGCACGGATTCTGTTGATGTGCCGGGGCTCCGCGCCTCATACGGGTTCACGATTGACGGCGGCGATGTCGGCGGGCTCGAAAGCGAGACCTTTAACGCCGCCACTGCCCGGGTAACCTTCACGGGAATTTCCGTTCATCCGGGGTCCGCCAAAGGAAAGATGGTAAACGCGGCGAAGCTTGCCGCCCGATTCATTTCTCTCCTTCCTGAATCTGAATCTCCGGAAGAGACCGAGGGGCATGAAGGCTTCTTCCATCCGATCTCGATCTCGGGCGGCGTTGAGCATGCCGAAGTGATCCTCATCATCCGTGACCATGACCGCGGCGCCTTTGAGGACCGCAAGATGTGGCTCGCGGCGCTCGTGCAGAATTTCGACACCGGCCGCGCCGCTCCTGCGCAGGTGGTGATTCAGGATCAGTACCGCAACATGCGGGACTATCTCGCCGGGCACGAAAATATTCTGGACCTCGCCCACGCGGCATACCGCGACTGCGGAATCGAACCGATTGAAGAACCGGTCCGCGGCGGGACGGATGGCGCCTTCTTCTCCGCGAAGGGACTTCCCTGCCCGAATGTCTTTACCGGCGGACTTAATTATCACGGTATCTATGAGTGCATCCCCGCTCAATCGCTCGAAAAAGCGGCAAATGCCGTGATCGCCATTCTGAGGCGTTCCGCCTCTCTTACCCTAAATTCGTGATACGGGCGCCTGCCGCATTCGGATTTACCATTAGAATGAAAGGAAAGCGGGCTCCATGCCCGCGGCCCTGACCTTTTTCTGGAGTCTCAGCCTATTCCGATTCCTCAAACACCTTAACCAGAAGGGACTTCTTTTATGGATTCCGTTTTACAGATGGTCGGGCTTCTGATCCTCGTCCTCTGCTCGGCGTTCTTCTCGATTTCCGAGATTTCACTCGCCGCCGCAAAGAATGTGAGGCTTCAGGGGCTCTCCGAAGCAGGCGACCAGCGCGCCCGGGAAGTTATTGCGCTTAAGGCTAATCCCGGACCTATGTTTACGATCGTCGAGATCGGCGTTAATGCCCTCGCTCTTGCCGGCGGTATTCTTGGGCAGGATGTTTTCATCCCTCTCTACAAATCGGCATTCATTCACGTGCTCAGCGAATCCTCCGCTGACACCGCAGCCTTCTGGCTCGCGTATCTCACCGCTACCCTCCTCTTCGTTCTCTTCGCTGACCTGATCCCGCGCCGCTACGCGATGGCGCGTCCTGAGTCGTGCGCGATCCTCGTGATCCGCCCGATCACCTGGCTGAACTCGGTTCTGAAACCGGTTGTCTGGGCTCTGAACAGCTGCGCCACTTTCGCGATGAAGAAACTCGGCATGCCGACGCACGCCGGTGAACGCGTCACGACGGCAGACGTCCTCGCGACCGTAAACGCGGGCGTCAAGGAAGGTGTGATTGATCCTGAAGAGCGGAGCGTGATCGAAAACATCTTCTCGCTTGAAGACCGGACGGTTTCCACTGCCATGACGGCGCGCGACGATATCGTCTACTTCCTCAAAAACGAGAGCGACGAAAGCATCCGCACCAAAGTTGTTCAGAACCCGCATCATCAGTTCCTCGTCTGCGAAAAAACGATCGATAACGTCGCGGGTTACGTGGACAGCAAGCAGCTTCTCACCCGCCTGGTTCAGGGGAAACGTCTGGATCTGACGGAAAAAGGTCTCCTCAGCCCCGTGAAAATGATTCCGGAAAGCCTCTCCATGTCGGAAACGATTGAAGAAATCCGGAACACCATGGCTGACTTCGTGGTGGTGATCAATGAGTACGGTGAAGTGGCCGGCCTCATTACCCTGAATGACGTGATGAACACCATCATGGGCGAAATGGTCGGCCTGGATGAAGACGCCCAGATCGTGAAGCGCGATGAAAACTCGTGGCTCGTTGAAGGCTCCACATCGCTCTACGAACTGGAGAACACGTTCGACCTCCCGGATATTGAAGACAATCCGCCGTATGAAACCGCGGGCGGCCTCGTCATGTTCCTTCTCCGCCGCATTCCGAAGAGAACCGATAAGCTCACGTTCGGCGGCTACCAGTTCGAAGTGGTGGATGTGGATAAGAACCGCGTTGATCAGCTGCTTGTCACTAAGCTTCCGAAGGGCGGAATCCCGAAAACCTCCCCAGATACCACTGCGGATACCAAGAATCAGACCCCGTCCGGAAATACTCCCCAGGATATTTCCGAAACACATTAAGCCCATCATCCTAAGGGGAAGCACGCCTGGCCCCCGCCCATAGCGGGGAGCCTATACTGAGAGGGATTCACGAAGCCCTGTTTTAAGTGATTCATTAATTAAAACAGGGAATTATGAAAACACCTCAAAGGAGAATTGGCGTGAATACAGGATTTGCTCTCAGACTGACCGCAGCCGCGGTCGCGGCCTGCGTTGCGAGTGGCGCTGGAGCCGCTGCCAAGGACGGAACCTTTACCGGAACCGGGAACGGCCGCGGCGGTCAGATTACCGCTGCCGTGACGTTCAAGGGCGGAAAGATCGCTGATGTCAAAATCACCAAGCAGACGGAAACCGTCGGGGTTTCAGACTCTGCGCTCAGGATTCTTCCGAAGGAAATTGTCGAGAAGAACACGCTGAAACTCAACGCAGTGTCCGGTGCGACGCTCACGAGCCGCGGAATTCTTGAAGCCGTGAGGAACGCTATCAAGGCAGCCGGCGGCACCGATAAAGACTTCATGACAGCCCCGGTTGTTGTGAAGAAGACCGCCAAAGCGGCTCCGAAAGAAATCAAGACTGACATCCTCGTGATCGGCGGCGGCGCGAGCGGCATCACCGCGGCAGTCCGTGCGGCAACTCTCGGCGAAAAGGTCATCCTTATTGAAAAGATGCCGAATATCGGCGGCGACACGCAGCTGAACGCCGGCACGCTGATCGCCACCGGCTCCCGCTATCAGCGTGAGGTGATGAAGGAAACGAAGGACAGCCCCGAGCTCGCTTACAAAGACATCATGAAGGCCGGCAAAAACAAGAATGATCCGGTCCTCGTTCACATGACAACGCAGAACGCGGGCAAAGTGGTCGACTGGCTGATTGATGACCTGAAGATTCCGTATGGACCGGCCGCCACGCAGTACCCGGATCACTCCGCTAACCGTCAGCTCGGTGTCGAGGGTCGCTCCGTCAACTTCCTCCGTCTGATGAGCAACGAGCTGAAGAAGCACGGCGGCGTCATCATGACGGACACCCGGGCGCAGAAATTCATCCTCGATAAGAAAGGCAATGTCATCGGCGTGAAAGCGCGTCTCGCTGACGGTGCCTATGTGAACTTCTCCGAAAAGGCGACTATTCTCGCCTCCGGCGGCTACGGCGCAAACCGCTCGATGCTCCCGAAGAAGGTCGCTCAGGGACTCTTCTACGGTCTTGACTCCGATAGCGGCGACGGTCTGAAAATGGGCCGCGAGATCGGGGCCGGGACGATCAATCTGGACCTCGTGAAGCAGTACCCGCAGGGCGTCGAAACGACTCCGCATCACGGTCTTGCCGCCACCGCCTCCTCTACCGACACAATGAAGAAGTCGGGCGCTATCTACGTGAATTCTGACGGCCGCCGCATTGTTGATGAGCTTCAGGGACTTGGAACACTTACCGATGTCACGAAGGCCCAGAAAGGCCAGATCATGTATATCGTGATGGATCAGGCCGCCTGGAAGGAATACGTCGCGAAGTCACTCGAAGATAAGCTCGTCGCGTCCGAAGCCGATCTCTACAAGTGGGAAAAGATCGTGAACAACGGCCGCCCCGTCATGGCTGAGGGTAAAACACTCGCTGAAGCCGCGAAGAAAATGGGGATCAACCCCGCGCAGCTGCAGAAGACTGTTGACCGCTGGAACGGTTTCGTGAAGGCCGGAAAGGACGCTGATTTCGGCCGCAAAGTGCTGAAGCCGCTTGCCGGAGGCCCTTACTACATCGTGGAGCAGAAAGTCCGCTTCTGCACGACGCTCGGCGGTCTGAAGGCTAATGGCAGCATGCAGATTCTGAAGAAGAACGGAAAGCCGATCGGTAATCTCTATGGCGCCGGCTGCGTTGTGGGAGGCGCGAACGGCGCTGACTCGATGACCGCCATGATGAATTCCTGGGCCATTATCTCGGGTTACGTCGCCGCGGATTCCGCAGTGAAAAGCCTGAAGAAGTGAAAAAACGCTCCGGATTCGCCTGAGTGACCAAGGGCGGCGCGGTATCTTCCGCGCCGCTCTTATTCCATTCAGTCTCCCCATCCCCTCTTTCCGCAAAAAGCCTCAGGTCTTTTTTTCGCGTTCATATAATAACAATTATCATTAACATTTAGAGAACGGTTATGTCCGATTTTTCACTCGTACTCCAGATGGCAGCGCTCGGCACCGGGTTCTGCTTTCTGATGACGACGCTTGGCGCGGCATCTGTCCTCTTCACCGGAAAAGAATCCAGTCCCGCGTTCCAGAGAATTTCTCTGGGATTCGCTGCCGGCATTATGGTGGCGGCGAGCGTCTGGAGTCTTCTGATTCCATCCCTTGAAGCGAGCAGCAAAGACGCTATTCCGTGGCTCCCTGTCACCGGCGGCTTCGTGCTTGGCATTGCTTTTCTTCTTCTGATGGATAAGACAATCCCCCACTGGCATCCGGCGGAGGATTCCCCTGAAGGACCGAAGTCCAACCACTCGCGTACAGAACTTCTTGTTGCCGCGGTAACGCTTCACAACATTCCGGAAGGAATGTCTGTCGGGCTCGCTTTCGCGATGGCCGCGATCACGGGCGAAGCGAGCACGCTTTCCGCCGCAGGCGCTCTCGCGCTTGGCATCGGAATTCAGAATATTCCGGAAGGCGCCGCCGTTGCGCTCCCGCTGAAAGACGCCGGTCAGTCGCGCGTCAAAGCTTTTATCGGCGGGTCGCTCTCCGGGATCGTGGAACCGATCTTCGGCATCCTCGTGGTTTTCGCGGCATCCTTCATCCAGCCCTACATGCCCTGGCTTCTCGGGTTCGCGGCCGGCGCCATGATGTTCGTGGTGGTTGAGGAGCTGATTCCCGCGGCCCATCTCGACTCGAAGCGCCACGACTCCACGCTCGCTGTCATGGCAGGATTCCTGCTCATGATGGTGCTCGATACCTCGCTCGGTTAACAGCGAAAACCGCTGTCACAGTCAAAAAGAGAGACAGGCCGCAAAGCCTGTCTCCCTTCTTTTTTATGCAGCGCCTCCCCGATTCGGGAGGCGTTTTACTTGCTTACTTCAGCTCCGTGAAGGGCTTGCCTTCGGAAGCTGCCTTCGCGCTGTCACCCGCGAGGACAAACGTGAAGTCATCCGTCTTCACGAGCTTCTTCACGGCGCGGTTCACATCATCCACCGTCAGGCGGCTGATGGCTTTATCGAGCTCAAGGCTCTTCGTCCAGTCAGCGTCCTCGGCGAGATAGCTCACCCAGCCGGTCGCGAGCATCGTGTCCTGGGAACGGTTGACGGAACGGGATTCAAGAAGGCCCTTCTTCGCTTCCTCCACTTCCTTCTCCGTCACACCATCCTTTGCCACACGGGCAAATTCTTCCCGCATGTCACTCTCGGCATGCGCAAGGTTCTGCGGCGCCGTGATCGCGAGAGCGATCCAGCTCGCACGGTTCCCGAAAGTCTTCAGAACGATCGTGCTGTAAACCGAGTACGAGAGACCGTCCTTCTGACGGAGACGATCCGCGAGACGGTTCGAGAGGCCGGAACCGCCGCCGATAATCCAGTCAGCCACGATCAGCGCCGCGGCATCCGGATCATCCATGTTCGCCGCGAAATCGCGGCGCGCCATCAGGAAGGCGTTCTCTTTCTGCGGCGTATCAATCACGATCCGCTTCGGAGCCACCGGACGGTACTCGGAATCCACGCGGACGAATGGCGTCTCTGACTTCTTCGTGAAGGAATCAGCGATCGCAGCCTTCACTTCCTTCGGATCAAAGTCGCCGACCACCGCGATATCCGCGGTCGCGGTCTGGAAGACGCTGTCATAGAACGCCTTCACCTGTTCATCCGTCATCGAACCGATACGGTCCACGATTTCCTGACTCGTCAGACGGTTTCGGGCATCCCCTTCCGGATAGGTTCTGAAGTGGCGGCTCATCGCGTCAATCGCGAGCGTCGTCGGGTTATCGAGCTTCGCCTGGTTGGAGGTCGCCACCTGACGTGCGAGCTTCGTGAATTCGTCCTTCGGGAAGGAGGCGTCACGCATCAGCCCGCCCACAAACCGGAGAGCGTCCGCGATATGAGCGCGGTCCGTCGTGAAACTCGTAATATCGCCGTCAATCTTGAGAGCGGTAAAGCGGTCCGAGATCTCTTCATACGTGAGATCCTTCGTGCCTCGGGTCAGCATCATCTCTAGAAGCGTCTTCTCGAGCTGCTTCCCCTTAAGCGCCGCGTCATTTCCAATATTGAGACGGATTTCAACAGTCACCGTCTCGCCGCGGTTCTTCTTCGGGAGAAGCGCGAGCTTCATGGAGCCGGTCTTCACGACTTCGGTGCGGGCGTTGATGTTCTGCTGCGAGTTATCAAACGCTTCAGCCTCTTCGCCCTTCTCATTGAAGTGATGAGACGCGATCTGCTCCTCGATCGGAATACGCTTCGGCATCGCGGCACGCTTGGGGGCCGTCTCCGGAAGGAACATGCCGACCACACGGTTATCGCGGACAAAGTACCGGGAAACGGCGCCTGCCACACCTTCAGGCGTCATATCGGCAAGCTCATCGCGGCCGATAAAGAAGAGCCTCCAGTCACCCTGACCGATGTACTCGGAAAGCTCCACGCCGAACTCCTCGGGGTCCGAGAACATGCGGTCATAATCCGTCCGCTCGTCCTCAACCGCCACCTTCATTTCGCTTTCGGTCGGCGCCTTTTCGCTGAAGGACTCTTCAAGCGTCTTCACCATGGCGTCGCGCACCTTCGCCTCATCTCCGGTCTTCTTGAGAAGCGCGCCGATGAAGACAAAGCCCGGATCCTTTCCGGGGATCGAGAAACCAAACACCTTTTCGGCGAGGCCCGTGTCGACCAGAGCCTTATAGAGACGCCCCTTCGGACTGTCAGTCAGGATCGAGACACCGAGCGCCACACGGTGGAAATCCGGGTCGTTTGAAGCCGGCACCCGGTAGCCGACCGCGACAAACTTCGCCTCACCCGGACGGCGCACCGTGAAGGAACGCTCACCGTCAGCCACCGGCTCAACAGTCCACTCTTCAGGCAGCTTACGCTCAGGACGCGGAATCGCGCCGAAAATCTTCTCAATCTTCGGAAGAATCTCAGCCGGATCAAACTTGCCGGAAACCGTCAGCACGGCATTGTCCGGCTGATAGTAACGGTGATAGAACGCCTGAAGATTCTCTATCTTCACGTTCTCAATATCGCTCCGGGCACCGATCGTCGGCTTCCCGTAGTTATGCCAGTCGAAAAGGATGCACTGCATCCGCTTCAGCACAACGCTCACCGGATCGTTCTCGCCCATCTCGTACTCGTTCCGGACAACCGTCATTTCGGAATCGAGATCCTTCTTCGCGATGAAGGAATTCACCATGGCGTCCGCGCTCCAGCGGAGCGCCCAGTCCATGTTGTCATCCGTCGCTGTAAAGGACACGTGATAATTCGTGCGGTCGAGCCAGGTCGATCCGTTCATGCGGAATCCGCGGCGCGTGAATTCCTTCGTGGGGGACGGGAAATTCTTCGATCCCTTGAACATCAGATGCTCAAGGAGATGCGCCATGCCGGTTTCTCCGTAGGACTCATTCCGGGAGCCCACTTTGTACGTCATATTGACGGTGGCAGTGGGTTTTGACGCATCGGGGAAGAGAATAACGGACAGACCGTTCGGAAGGGTGTACTCAGTGATTCCTTCCACCACCGCGGCCTTCACGGCGCGGACGGGCTCGGAAGCCGGCTGAGCGGCCGCCCCGGCGGGAGCCGAGGCAAGACCCAGTACTGCAGAACCAGTAACCATAATGAACTTAAGTATCGATCTCATAAGAAAAAGGAAAAAAGAGGCGGCGGAGGAGATCTCATCAGGACGGATCCTGGGCACCCTCCGCAGTCATTTCTTCCCGGCGACTGCGGATCCCCAGACACTCCTTTTGGGAGACGGGAACAAGCCGCCGGTTCGCCTTGCACGTAAGAGTCCTCCATCTTAGCGCACCGCAACGTTTTGTCACGCCTTTACATGCGGCGGAAATCGCAAATCCGCGCTGAATGTGCTAATTTCACTCTCTCTATATGGCTGAAGGTGTTTCAGCCGGCGTTTCGGAGCAGTATCCGTGAAACTACTTTTCGACCTTTTCCCGGTCATCCTTTTCTTCCTCTCCTTCAAGATTTCTGAAGCGAAGATCGACCAGACAATGGGAATCGTGAACCGGCTGCTGGGCAGCGGAATCGATCCCATGCAGGCGCCTGTGATTCTGGCGACCTCGGTCGCGATTGTCGCTTCAATCCTGCAGGTCGCCTTTGTGCTGCTGCGCGGCAAGAAGGTGGAAGTCATGCTGTGGCTGTCGCTCGCGATCGTTACGATCTTCGGCGGCCTCACGATCTGGCTCCACAATCCGCTTTTCATCAAGTGGAAGCCTACGATCCTCTACTGGGTCTTTGCCTCGATCCTGATCTACGGCAGCATGACCGGAAAGAACTTCATTCATAAGCTGATCGGCGCTCAGATCGCCCTTCCCGCCAACATCTGGAAAAACCTCCAGAAGGGCTGGATCGGGTTCTTCATCGTGGTCGGGTTTATCAACCTCGCGGTTGCTTACTCGTTCTCTACGGAAGCCTGGGTGAATTTCAAGCTTTTCGGCCTCCTTGGCCTCACGCTCGCCTTCACGCTCGCGATGGGTTTCTACATCGCGAAATACAGCCCCGAGTCTCTTGAAGACAACGTGAAAAGCGACGCCGCACCGAAATAATTCCGGACAGAAGAGTTAACCCTCTGTCCAAACCATCTGTTTTTTTTGGAGTCATTCCAATGCAAATGAAAGCCACCGCCGCCATTCTCGCCGGCGTCATCTTCGCGAGCGCCCCGGCGTTCGCCGCTGTCTCTGACGTTACCGTGAACGGCCACAAGATCACGGCTGCCGAGCAGGAGCACCTGATTCAGGGCGCCGTCGCTCAGGGCAACCAGCGCACGCCTCAGCTTGAAGAGAACGTGAAGCACGCTCTCGTCGCTCAGGAAGTGCTCCTTGAGGAAGCCGCCAAGCAGAAGCTTGAAACGACGGACGCCGCTGTGCGCTCCGCTCTCCGTCAGGCGAAGAACAATATCCTCTCGCAGGCTGTGATCGCGAAGTACATGAAGGCTCACCCGGTGACCGAAGCTGAAGTGCGCGCTGCTTACGATAGGGAAAAGGCCGCTTACGGCGCGACTGAGTATCACGTGCGCCACATCCTCGTCAGCTCTGAGGCTGACGCGGAGAAGGTCCTGCAGCGCCTGAAGTCGGGCGAGGATTTCGCGAAGGTCGCGAAGGACGTCTCGATCGACACCGGCACGAAGGATAACGGCGGCGATCTCGACTGGGCCTCCCCGAGCTCCATGGTGAAGCCGTTCGGCGACGCGATGAAGACTCAGAAGGTCGGTGCCGTGAGCGCGAAGCCCGTGCACTCCCAGTTCGGCTGGCATATTCTCCAGGTGATGGAGTCGCGTCCTGCTGAACTCTTCCCGGCGTTTGACCGCGCGAAGCTGCAGATCGAGCAGAACCTGACCCGTGAGCGCGTGAACGCCTACGTGGACGGCCTTGTCGCGAAGGCGAAGATCCACTGAGATCTGAACTCCCCCCGGCTGGCGGCACCGCCCCGGCCGGCGCAGTAATAAAAAAGCAGCAGATGAAAATCTGCTGCTTTTTTATTGGCTTTCGCTGATCCCGGTCCGGGATTCCGGACCGGTTCATCAGAAGGCTGTGCCTCAGCCAACCCAGCGGCGGGCGTTCCAGAACATCCGCATCCAGAGGCTCCACTCACCATCCAGAGCCTCTTCGCCCCAGGAGAGCTGCACCGCGCGGTGGCTGCGCTCAGGGTGAGGCATCATCGCGGTGAAGCGGCCGTCAGGAGTCGTTACGCTGGTCACGCCGGCAGCCGAGCCGTTCGGATTAAACGGATAAGTTTCCGTCGGACGGCCCTGCGGGTCTACGTAGCGGGCGGCAACGAGTGCCTGACCGGCATCCGCCGGATCACGCCACAGCACACGGCCTTCGCCATGTGCGTTCACGACAGGCATCGAAGAACCGGCCATGCCGCTGAAGAAGATCGAGGGGCTTTCCTCAATCTTCACCTGCACGAGGCGGGCCTCGAACTGCTCAGAGAGGTTGCGGACAAAGCGCGGCCAGTGCTCAGCGCCCGGGATCAGGCTGTGCAGTTCGGAGAACATCTGGCAGCCGTTGCAGATACCGAGGCCAAACGTGTCCGAACGCGAGAAGAACCGGGCGAACTCTTCCGAAAGCTTCTCGTTAAAGAGAATCGAACGGGCCCAGCCGCCGCCGGCACCCAGCACGTCGCCGTAGGAGAAGCCGCCGGCCGCCGCGATACCCTTGAGACCATCGAGACTCACACGGCCGGAAAGGAGATCCGTCATGTGCAGATCGCAGACCTCGAACCCGGCGTGCATGAAAGCCGCGGCCATTTCGTGCTGCGAATTCACGCCCTGCTCACGGAGCACTGCCATACGGGGCTTCGCGCCGAGGTTGATCATCGGAGCGGCAACGTTATCCTGAGGATCAAACGTCGTGTGGATATAGAGACCGGTATCTTCCGGATTCTCGATACGGGCGTATTCCGCGTCCGCGCATTCCGGATTATCGCGGTTGCGGGCAATCTGCCAGGAGACTTCAGTCCACGCCTTCTGCAGCGCGGCGCGCGTCTCGGCGTAGATTTCCTTCCCGTTCACAAGAATCACATAGCGGTCATCATTCTTCGGAGCGCCGATGAAGAACGCGGCGTGGTCCAGCCCCGCTTCGCGGAAGGCCGCCATCGCGGCTTCGGCGTCTTCATCACGCACCTGAATCACAGCGCCCGCTTCTTCATTAAAGAGCGCGCGGAGGATTTCCTTCGGATCGTGAGAGTCGCCGCGGGTCAGAGAGGCAATGTCCGCGGACACACCGCAGTGGCCGGCAAAGGCCATTTCAGCGAGCGTTGCCGCGAAGCCGCCGTCAGAACGGTCGTGGTAAGCAAGGATCTTGCCTTCGGAGGCGAGACCGCGGATCACGCGCACAAAGGCCTTCAGCTTCTCAGCGGATTCCATATCCGGCGCTTCATCACCGAAGCTCTGGATCACCTGAGCGAGGATCGAGCCGCCAAGACGCTCACGGCCTTCAGAAAGGTCGATCGCGATCAGCTTGGAAGCGACATTCGGGCGCAGCTGCGGGGTCAGCGTGCGGCGGATATCGCGCACCGGGCCGGAAGCCGAGGCGATCATCGAGACCGGGCTCGTCACGGAGCGCTTTTCGCCGGACTCGGTTTCCCAGCCCGTCTTCATCGAGCAGGAATCCTTGCCGACCGGAATCGAAACGCCCAGAGCGATACAGAATTCGCTCGTCGCCTTCACGGCGTCGTAAAGCTTCGCGTCTTCGCCTTCGCTGCCGCAGGAAGCCATCCAGTTCGCCGAGAACTTGACGGTCGGAAGCTCGATATCAGCGGCCGCGATATTCGTGATCGCTTCAGCGAACGCCATACGGCAGGAAGCCGGGGCATTGATCACGGCGATCGGGGAACGCTCGCCGATTGCCATCGCTTCGCCCTTATTGCTGAGGAAGGAGAGCGCGGTCACGGCGACGTCAGACACCGGCACCTGCCAGGGGCCGACCATCTGGTCGCGGTGCGTCAGACCGCCGACCGCTCGGTCACCGATCGTGATCAGGAAGGACTTGGAAGCCACCGTCGGGTGACGAAACACTTCCGGCAGCACCTTCGCGAGCTCAACACCATCGAGCGCCACAGGTTCAAGCTTACGGTCCACGTGCTTCACATCGCGGTGCATCTTCGGCGGCTTTCCAAGAAGCACATCCATCGGCATATTCACCGGGTCCTGCTTCTCTTCAGGCTTCGACACAATCAAGCGGCCGTCTTCGGCAATGTGGCCGATCACCGCGTACGGGCAGCGTTCGCGGCGGCAGAAGACATCAAAGCGATCAAGATCTTCCGGCAGCACGGCGATCACATAGCGCTCCTGGCTCTCGTTGCACCAGATCTCAAGCGGGCTCATACCGGATTCTTCAACCGGGATCTTCGACATATCGAAGCGGGCGCCGCGGCCGGACATTTCAGCGAGTTCCGGCATGGCGTTCGAAAGACCGCCGGCACCGACGTCATGAATCGCGAGAATCGGGTTCTTTTCACCGCAGGCCCAGCAGCGGTCGATCACTTCCTGCGCGCGGCGTTCCATTTCCGGGTTGCCGCGCTGCACGGAGTCAAAGTCCAGCGCTTCGGAGTTCGAGCCCGTGGTCATCGAGCTCGCGGCACCGCCGCCAAGACCGATACGCATACCCGGGCCGCCGAGAACGATCAGCAGAGAGCCGACCGGAACCGGGAGCTTCTTCGTTTCGTCATTACGGATGTTGCCGATACCGCCCGCGAGCATGATCGGCTTATGGTAGCCGTAGCGGATGCCGCCGACGTTCGCCTCAAAAACACGGAAGTAGCCGGCAATATTCGGACGGCCAAATTCGTTATTGAAGGCCGCGGCGCCGATCGGACCTTCCTTCATGATGGAGAGAGGCGTCGCGATGCGGGACGGCGCGCCGTAGGCGCGGGAGGTCTTCTCGCCCGTCACCACGTCGGAATCGTTTTCCCAGCCCTGAGCAGCGCCCGGGAGATGGAGCGCGGAAACCGTGAAGCCGCAGAGACCGGCCTTCGGACGGCCGCCGCGGCCGGTAGCGCCTTCGTCACGGATCTCACCGCCGGAACCGGTGGCAGCGCCCGGGAACGGAGAAATCGCGGTCGGATGGTTATGCGTCTCAACCTTGAAGACCGTGTGCGTCAGTTCGTTCTCTTCCGTGAAGTACTGTCCGTAGGGAGAATCCTTTGCCGGACGCGTATAGAGACGCGGGACTTCGGAACCCTCGTAAATCGCGGCGTTATCGGAGTATGCCGTAATTGTGCCTTCCGGGTGCGCCTTGTGGGTCGCGCGGATGTAGCCGAAAAGCGACTGATCCATCGGCTTTCCATCGATCACCCAGGAGGCGTTGAAAATCTTGTGGCGGCAGTGCTCGGAATTCGCCTGCGAGAACATCATGAGTTCGGTGTCCGTCGGACCGCGGCCTTCGGCTTCGAACGCCTTCTCCAGGTAATCCATTTCACCGTCAGAAAGCGCGAGACCCATTTCGGCGTTCGCGCGGGCGAGCTCACGGTGAGCCTCTTCCGGGGTTGAGGCGGAAATCACGCTCATCGGCTTACCGGGAAGCTCCGTGAAGAGCTTCTCAACCGGGAAGTCAGAAGGCACCACGGATTCGGTCATCCGATCGTGGAGCTTAGAGGCGATCGCTTCCAGAATGTCAGAAGCGGGGGCCGCGCCTTCAAACGCGACCGCGTAGCGGATGCCGCGCTCAACACGGAGCACTTCAGTCATGCCGCAGTTATGGACGATATCTGTCGCTTTCGAAGCCCAGGGGCTGATCGTTCCAAGGCGGGGAATCACGAGGAACTCGGCATCAGCCGCCGCATCCGCTCCCTCAAAGCCATAAGAAAGCAGCGCGCGGAGCCGGGACACTTCCTGCTCTTCGAGCGCCCGGGCAGCGTGTACAAAGTGAATGTAACGGCCTGAAACCGCCTTCACCTGGGGATAGACGGATTTCAGATCGGCAAGCAGCCGCTCGGCACGGAAATCAGAAAGCGCGCTCGAAGCCTCAAGCGCAAACATGCATCCGGATGTAGTCATCGACAAAAGCCTCTGCCGGCCGCCGCGCCCTGATTCGGGCGGGAAGCCGGACTGCGAGTTGGTGGGAAAAAAGATTGCCCACATTATAAAGAGGGCGGCCCGGTTTCTGTGGGTAGAGAGGGAAGGATTTTCTCGGTATTCCGCCTCCTGGGGAGGCCGCTTCTATTAGAATTGAGCGGTTTTGGGTGAAAGCCCTGGAATTCAGAGGAAAGTCAATGCGGGTTGCAGTTATCGGAGCGGGCATTTCAGGTATCAGGACATGCGAGTCGCTCCTTCGTCGTGGATGCAGCGTGACGCTGCTCGAATCGGCGTCCGGCCCCACGCAGGGGCTTTCCTACGCGCCAGGGTTCCTCGCGTCGGCCTGGGCTTTTCATCCCGCCTTCTATATGAAGAAGTTCTCTTCATTCCGAAAGCTGCCAGATGATTCGGTTTTTATCGCGGACGGCGTCTCAGACCGCATGAGGAACCGCGCGTTTCTGACCGGGGCCGGACAGAGCGCCGCGAACCCCGCCTTCGCTGAAAATCTGAAGCGGTTCGAGGCTTTCGTTCAGGCGTCTGACGCCGGCACGCGGAAGCTGCACGCGGAATTCGGCATCGCGGATGGCCGGATTGACGGTTCGCTGATGCTGCTTTCCGAGGCGGAAACCGCTCTGATGCGGGAAACATTCCCTGACCGGGAGCTCCTTTCCCGGGAAGCGACGCTTGAACGCTTCCCGCTCATCGATCCGTCGCTTGCCTTCGCAGCCTCCCTTCTGATCCCAGAGGATTCCACTTTCAACGCCACTTTCGCAGCGAAGCTTCTTCTGCAGCGGATCGCTGAAAAGTACGGCCCGCGATTTACCCGCCGTTATCGGGCAAAGGCTCAGGAAATTATTTACCGCGGAGGACGCGCGGAAGCGGTGGCGATCAGCGGGAACGAAAGGATCCCATGCGACGCTGTAGTCCTCGCCTCAGCGGGCGGCGCCCTGCCTTTGATTTCCGGAACCGGCTTCCGGGCACCGCTTACGTCTCTCACGGGCTTCACGCTGACACTGGAACTCAGCGACTCGGAAGCGCTCCCGGCTCTCACGGTTGCCTCGCCCGAAAAAGGATTTATCCTCTCAAGGCTCGACCGGCGGCTTCGCGCGACCGGCCGTTTCTTCCTTGGCTCTCCCGCCGAGAAAGAAAAGAAGGCAGAATGTAACCGGCTTTATGACGCCGTTATGGGAAGCTTTGAAAATCTGCGATCCAACACTGTGGCATCACAGTTCTGGAGCGGTGAATTTCTCGCCTCCCCTGACCGCTTCCCGCTGGCTGGCCCTGTGCCGGGAGCGGATAACGTCATTCTGAATATTGCCCACGGTCCTTTCGGGCTTGCCGGAGCCGGAGAATCCGCGGAAATCGCCGCGGCTTCCGCCCTGGGAGAGGATCCGGGCGAATTCGCGACCTTCTGCAGTCCGGGACGGTTTGCAGAGAAATAAAGAGATATCCCGAAGCCGCGCGGCATCAGACGCGTAAGCGCAGCGCCCCACGGCCGGATGCAGCACCCATTTGATTAAGGAGATAAAAAGCATGTCCATTTCCCTACTGACACTCGACGACCTTCGGGATGTTGAGCGGCGCCAGGCCTCTGTTCTTGAATCCGGCACGCTGATGGAGCGCGCGGGTCAGGACATCGCGTCGCGCCTCGAGCGCGAGCTTCCTCCGAAGGGACGCGTCACGATCCTCTGCGGCACGGGGAATAACGGCGGGGACGGCTTCACGGCTGCCCGCTGCCTCAAGGCCCGGGGCCACGACGTGATCTGTGTGCTGGTCGGCGGGGATGAACCGAAGGCTGAGGACGCGAAGCGCGCTTTCGCGGCCTGGCAGGCTGTGGGCGGCAAGACCGTCCGTGAGCCGGATTCCCTCGGGAAAGCCGATATCGTGGTGGACGCGATGCTCGGGATCGGCGGCGACCGCCCGATCCGCGGCGAAATCCTTGACGCCACGATCTGGTACAACGTGCAGAACTCCCTCAAGGTGTCGATTGATGTTCCGACGGGACTGAACGCGGAAACCGGTAACTGGAACGGCCGTATTCAGGGCTGCCGCTCGGATATGACGATCGCCCTTCTCTCCGCTCACGCCGGTCTCTTTATGAATGAAGGCCGTGACGCCGCGGGTCACGTCTGCCTCTCCGAACTCGATGTCTCGATCCCGCTTCCGCTTCAGGGACTGATTGATGAAGCGGATTACGGCCACATTCTTGAACCCCGGCCCCACTTCTGCCACAAGGGGACCTGGGGAACCGCCGCCATTGTGGGCGGTGATGACGGAAAGATCGGCGCCGCGATCCTCGCCTCACGCGCTGCGCTGCGCCTTGGCGCAGGCCGCGTGAAGACCGAGTTTCTCGCCTCAGACGCTCCGGCGGTTGACCCGGGATGCCCGGAACTCATGATTGCCGAGTCGCCGCTTGACCTTGCGTCCTTCTCCGCGCTTGTGGTCGGCCCGGGCATGGGTACAGGGGAAAAATCCGTGAAGCGTCTGCTTGACGCCATTCACTGTGAAGATACCCCGCTCGTGCTTGACGCCGATGCCCTCACGATCCTCGCTGAGAAGCCTGAGCTTCAGGAAGAGCTCCTCACCCGCCGCGCCATGACGGTTCTCACGCCTCATCCGCTTGAAGCCGCGAAACTCCTTCGCAACAAGGTGGAAGAGGTTCAGAGCAACCGCATTTTCTGGGCGCGCGAACTGGCCCTCCAGACCGGAGCCGCGATTGTGCTGAAGGGGACTGGCACTGTGGTGTCCCTCCGGTCCGGCCACGCCTGGGTGAACCCGACCGGCTCCGCGGCGCTCGCGACCGCCGGCACTGGTGACGTTCTTTCCGGCATGATCGGTTCCTTTATCGCTCAGGGTTATGACCTCACGACCGCCGTGCTCGGCGCGGTCTGGCTCCACGGGGCCGCAGCTCAGTGCGCCACTATGCCGGTGCTCGCGGATGAGCTCTCGAGCCGCGCGGCGACCGCTCTCGGCATGCTTCGCCGCGCGAAGCTCCGCTGGGCAGAGGCCGGAAGCGATCCGCTTTCCTCGGTTGGCACGATCGCTCTGCAGCCGGGACAGCTTGCTCCCGCTCCGGTTGAGATGATCGGCAAAGTCCGTCACTGATATAGAGGTACCCACCCGCCTGGCAGCCCCAGGCGGATGCATAAAAAAATGCGCTTCATCTGAAGCGCATTTTTTATTGGGGCCGGAGCCGCAGCCTGCGGTTCCGGCTATCCCTTCAGGAATTACTTCGCAGCCGGGGACGAAGCCGGAGCGGAGCCCTTCTTCGCCGGGTAGACGTAATCCTTATTCAGCACCTTGGCCTTGAGAACTCCCTTCAGACCGCCGATATAGGCATCCATATCCGCCCCGCCATGCAGCTTCGCGAGTTCGGCCTTGGCGTCCTTCAGTTCGTCATCCGTCACCTTCGGGGTGTCAGACGCGGTCACATGGGCAATCACATAACCGACACCGTTAATCGTTGTGCCAACATAAGCCGGAAGCTTCGAGGCCGGGATACGGAGTTCAGCGGAAACGAGTTCCGGAGGCTGCCCCATCGGCTGCTGACGGGAAACCCAGGCGGCGGCCGTAAAGCCAGCATCATCCGGCTTCGCGCGGAGCGCGGCAAGCTTCTTCTCGCCCTCAGCCTTGGCGGCTGCCACAGCGGCGTCCGCCTTCAGCTTCGCGATGATCTGAGCCTTCACCTGATCAAACGGGATCTGGGCCGCAGCCGTGTGCTCAAGCACACGGGCAGACACGAGAACGTTCGGCTTCACTTCGATCGCCTGGGTATTACGCTTCTCGTTCACGCAGTCATTCGAGAACAGAAGCTCAATCATGTGCTCATTCAGATACTGAGCGTCAGGCGTGTTGCCAAGACCGGCCTTCGTGACGTTTTCAACGATCACGGGCTTCAGGTTGTACTTCTTGATCACCGGGTCAAGCGAGCTGCTGTTCTCGTAAACCATGTTCGAGAAACCGTCGGCCGCCTCAGCGTACTTCTTCTGAGCCATCTGACGGCCGTACTGGGCTTCGATCTTCGAGCGGACTTCAGCGAGCGGAGGAACCTTGCCGCCGCGGACATCCTGAACCTGAATGATGTGGAAGCCGTATTCCGTGCGGATCGGGCCGACAATATCGCCCTTCTTCGCACTGAAAACCGCGGCTTCAAATGCAGGAACCATTGTCCCTTTGCCGAACCAGCCGAGGTCACCGCCCTTCTCGGCGCTGCCCGGGTCGATCGATTCCTTCTTCGCGACAGCGGCGAACTGATCCGGATGAGCCTTCAGCTGGGCAACAATCGCCTCAGCCTTCTTTTCAGCGGCCTTCTCGTCGCTTCCGAAGCCAATCAGAATGTGGCGGGCTTCGCGCTCCTCAGGTGCGGCGAACTGCTTCGCGTTCTGCTCGTAATAAGTCTTGATGTCTTCTTCAGTCGGCTTCGTGTTCACGAACTGATCCGGCGTGAGCACCACGTACTCCACCTTCTCGTGCTCGGGGTTCATGAAATCAGCCTTGTGGCTGTCGTAGTAAGCCTTGGCCTGCGCGTCAGAGACCTGAACCGTCTGGATAAAGCGGGCCGCAGGAATCTGGAACAGACGCACTTCGCGGCGCTCACGGAGCAGCTGATTCAGCTGATTCACTGAAGACTTGGAGACGATCGTCGTGCGCACAATGTTATTCAGGAGCATTTGGCGGGCGAGGTCCTGCTGAAGTTCCTGCACGAAGCCTTCGTCAGTCTTACCCTGGCTCGCGAGGTAGCGCTTATAGAGCTCGGGATCAAACTTGCCATTCACCTGGAAGCCAGAGGCCGTTTTGATCACGTTGATAGCCTGCTCGCGGGAGACGAGAATACCTTCTTTCGCGACTTCAGCCGCGAGAGCGTGTTCAGTAAGGAGCCGGTCAAGCAGCGCGGCGCGGGCCTGCTGATTATCAAGAATACTGGACTTGAAATTGCTTCCCATCTGCTGCTGGAGCTGCTGCAGCTCTTGGCGCTTCGTCTGATCGAACTCTTCAGGGGTGATCTTGGAGCCGCCGACTTCAGCGAGCGCCTTGTCCCCTTCGTTCGAGCGGGAATAGCTATAGATGCCTGTCGCCACGAAGGCGATCGAAATCGGGCCGATGATCAGCGCCATCATCCAGCGCTTATGTTTGCGGAAACCCTGAAGCATGGATCCTTGATTCCCCAGCGATGGAAGGCCGGCGAGGCCTGACGCCTTCCGAAGATAAGAAAAAAAGGCGAACTTTTGTAAAGTTCGCCTTTTCGGAATTTTGTGGCGGAGTTGAAGGGGCTCGAACCCTCGACCTACGGCGTGACAGGCCGTCGCTCTAACCAAGCTGAGCTACAACTCCGGAACAGGATTTGAATTATACGTGGATTTTTCTTTTTGTCCAATTTATTTTTTCAAATAAATTCTTTTATACCAAAAACGTGGTACATCGAAGATGCCCGGATTCCGGGCTTTTCAGACGGTTCAAGGATAAAACCCGGGAGTAATTCCGATAAAAAATAGGTACTTAATGCGCAGTTCCCGCAGACTGATTTTTCATCCTGCCTGACCCTTACTAGAATAGGAGTTTTGGTTCATTTTCTTTTTCCTGCGGAATGCCTATCCAAAGCAGCACTCACTTTCTCGGAATTCTCGGCGTTCTTGCCGCGTCCCTTCTCTGGGGCACGACGGGGACCGCGGCCGCTTTTGCTCCTGAAGTGTCTGCCGCCGCGATCGCTGCGGCGGCGATGGGAGGGGGAGGGCTCCTGCAGGCGCTCCGCGGTCTCCCCCTGATCCGCCGGAACCGCGCTCTGCTTAAGCGGCACTCCGCGCTCCTTCTCTCAGCCGGACTCTCTGTCGCTCTCTACCCGATCGCGTTTTATGGCTCAATGAGACTTGCCGGTGTCACTCTCGGTACCGTGATTTCGATCGGCGCCGCCCCGCTTTTCTCAGGCGCGATTGAATGGGCAGCGGAAGGAAAAGCGCCTGGTGTCCGGTGGGGAGCCGGCGTTGCGGCTGGAATCATCGGAATCCTTCTCATCACACTGGAGTCCGGAGCCGAAACCGCTTCGGGAACCGCCCTGCACCCGGTGGCGGGCGTTTTGGCTGCGCTCGCCGCCGCCTTTACGTACGCCTATTACTCTTACGCGGCGCGGCGCCTGATGCTCTCCGGCATTCCGTCCCGAGCCGCAATGGGCGCGGAATTCGGAATCGGCGCCCTGCTCCTTCTTCCGGTTCTCCTCGCGACAGGATCTCCCTTCCTGCACTCGGTTCAGAATGCTGCTGTTGGCCTTTATATGGCCGTGGTTCCGATGTTTATCGGCTATATCTGTTTCGGATACGGGCTCGAACGGGTCCGGGCAAGCACCGCTATTGCTATTTCGCTTCTGGAACCGGTGGTTGCGGCGCTGCTTGCGGCGGCCGTACTCGGCGAACGCCTGTCTCTTCCCGCCTACGCAGGAATCGCGCTGATCTTCGCTTCGCTCGCGCTTTTCACCTTCACCGGCAAAAAATCCGGATAAAGAAAAACCGCGGAATATTCAGTTCCGCGGTCTTTCCTGCCTTACCGGCTCTGGACTTTAGGACCAGCCCGGGACAATGGTGCCCTTGTACTTATCGGCGATGAACTTCTTCACTTCATCCGAGTGATAAGCCTTCACGAACTTCTGAACCGCTTCCGAATCCTTGTTGTCCGGACGGGCAGCGATCACCATCAGAGCGAGCGGCGCATCCTTGTCTTCAAGGAAGATGCCCTGCTTCGCAGGATCAAGACCTGCGGACATCACGTAGTTCATCGTGATGGTAGCGGCGTCCAGGTCGTCAATCGAACGCGGCAGCTGAGCGGCTTCGAGCTCCTTGAACTGCAGATGCTTCGGATTATCCACCACGTCAGCCAGCGTCGCCTTGAAGCCCGCGCCTTCCTTCAGCTTGATAAGGCCGGCCTTCTCAAGGAGCTGCAGACCGCGGCCGCCGTTCGTCGGATCGTTCGGGATACCGACCGTGGCACCGTCCTTCAGCTCATTCACGTTCTTCACGCGGTTCGAGTAAATGCCCATCCGCATCAGGATGGCGGGAGCCACCGCAACGAGATCAGTCTTCTGATTCGCGTTGAAGTTCTTGAGGAACGGCTCATGCTGATACACATTCAGGTCGAGCGCCTTTTCAGCCAGGGCCTTATCGGGGCCGAGGTAATCCGTGAATTCGACCACCTGAACCTTCAGGCCGTCCTTCTCGGCGGCCTTCGCGGCAGCCTGAACCACTTCAGCGTGAGGGCCTGCCGTAGCGCCGACCTTGATTTCAGCCGGCTTCTTCGTGCAGCCCGTGGCGAAGCCGCCCGCAGCGGCCGCGGCGGCGGCCGCAACGATCGTCTTCAGAAAAACTCGCTTCTGCATAATGCTGTTCCTCTCTTTCTTATAAACGGTTTCAATTCGCAGCGCCTCCGGGCGCCGTCTTTCTGTTGAATCCATTATGGGCGAATCAAAAGAGGATTTCCTTCTTTCCTCGGGTAATACCGCACACAGAATCAAAAAAAGTCCCCGAAAATCGGGGACCTGAGCAGTATTGCTTAGAAAAACCGTGTTTCTCAGAGCTCAGCGAACGCCGCGCTCATGCGACGCATGGCTTCTTCGCAGTACGCTCTCGGGCAGGCGACATTCATGCGGAGGAACCGCTCACCCTCAACACCGAACGTATCACCCGGATTCAGTCCGAGCTTCACCTTTTCAACAAAGAACCGGTCAAGCTCAGCCTGGGTCTTGAACGGCAGCTTCCGGCAGTCAAGCCAGAGGAAGAACGTTCCCTCGGGCATATAGGCGCCGATCTGCGGGAAATGCTCATGGATGTAGTCGAGCACATAGTGCAGATTCCCCTGGATATAGGGAAGCAGCTGATCGGCGTAATAGTCGCATTCCGTAAAGGCTTTCACGTAGCCCGCGATGCCGAAGCCCTCGCGGCCCAGCTTGCAGGAAGCGAGCGCCGCCTGATACCGGGCCTGAAGCTCCGGATTCATCGTGACAACGGAGGACGTCCGGAGGCCGGCAATATTAAAGGTCTTTGCCGGATTCACCGCCGTGACGCACATGTTCTTCGCCGCTTCAGAGAGCTTTGCGAAGACCTGATGACGGTTCGGCGCGTGCACGAAATCCGAATGCACTTCGTCCGCGAACACCACAACACCGTGGCGGCCGCAGATGTCGGCGATCTTCGTGAGTTCTTCAGCCGTAAAGACCTTTCCAGTCGGGTTATGCGGGTTGCAGAGGAGGAAAAGCTTGCACTTCGGATCCGCGGCACGGCGCTCAAAATCCTCAAAATCAATTTCCCACTTTCCATCGCGGAAAATGAGCGGATTATTGGACGCGGTGCAGCCATTCTTCTGCGTGACGGCAGTGAACGGAGGATAAATCGGCGTCTGCATCAGAACCTTGTCACCCGGTTCGCAGAACGCCTTCACCGCGACCGCGAGGGCTGTGCCAGTGGAAGGCACAAAGTCCACCATGCTCTCCTCAAAATCCCAGTCATAGCGAACATGGCACCAGCGGACAGTGGCCCGCTCAAATGAACCTTCCTGCACATACGGGTAGCCGTAGACCCCGTGCTCCGCGAGACGCTTCATTTCATCCACGATCGGCTGCGCGCAGCGGAAATCCGAGTCCGCGATCCACATCGGAAGAACGTCAGCCGGATACTTGAGCCACTTCGAGCTGTTCGTTCCGCGGCGGTCAACAATTTCGTCAAAGTTATGCTTGAGCGTCATAGTCATTGCTCCAAAAATTCAATATCAGAAAACAGGTTCATCGGCCGCGCTGAGGGGACCTGAGCCCCTCAGGCGCAGCGCTCGGGATCAGGGGTGATACCAGAAGAGGAAGTACGCGGCGTAGCTCACGATCGTTGCAACGAACATCGGGATGCAGGTCCGCTTTGCCACCTGGAAGGAGGAAACACCGGCGATACCGGAAATAGCGATCAGGGCTGCCGTAATCGGGGAGGAAACGCGGCCGAAGGACACCAGCACCTGAAGCGGGAAAATAAGGGAAACGGTGGAGACGCCGAGCGTCTTCGCGATCGGAGAAACCAGCGGGGCGAACGAGAAGAACGCCGCGTTTCCGGACCCCATGATGAAAGCCATGAGCCAGAGAATCAGGCCGCCCACGATCACCATCGCGGCAAGGCCGAAACCTGCCTGGTCAGCTGCCGTAATAAGGGTTCCCATGGCGCCCGACTTGATCAGACCCTGCGCGAAGAATTCACCGCAGACGATCAGCGAGACGACACTCACGAGAATCTTTCCCATGCCTTCAAAGAAAAACTTGAAGGTCGCGAGCACTTCCTTCAGATTCCGGTACCGGATCAGTTCGCAGATGATCGCGATCACGGTGGAAATCACCATGGCGGTCACGACATCCATGCGGATCGCGCTTCCCGCCACCTTCGAGAAGAAGATGATGAGGAAAAGCGGAATCACCGGCAGAATCGCGTAGATCTTCGGGGCTTCTTTCACATCAACCGCGGGTTTTGTACCGGCAAACGTCTGGACATTCTTCGGGTCAAATTTCCAGCCTTCGCGTTTGTCCCACCAGGCCTGCACGAACATATGAACGAAGGTGAGGATCACAACGAGCGCGATGAAAAGCGGAAGCTGGTAGTAGACGAAGTATTCCGAGACATCCATACCGGCGACCTGTGCCGCCATGTTCGCGTTGCCGGAACCCGGCCCCACGTCAAGGAACTGGCAGCAACCGATCACGCCAAGCGCCGAGAGCGGGCTGACGCCCGAACGCACGAGGATCGGGTACAGCGTGCACATCAGAAGGAGACCAAGACCGGCGTGCGACGGCACGAAGATCACCATGATCTGTTCAACGATGAAGGCCGCGCCGAGAAGCAGGTACGGATTATGAATATGCTTCAGCGGTTTCTCGAAGACACGGAAAAGCGCGCTTGATGCGCCGACATGCTCCATATAGCGGGAGAAACCGCCGATCGCCATCAGCATCAGGCCGAGACCGCCGATTCGGGACGCGAAACCGTCACTGAAGACCTTGAAGACATCAAACCCGCCGAAGTGGGTGGTCGTCTTCGCGGGAAGCAGCGTTCCCAGACCGAAAACCCAGGTGCAGGTGAGAAGAATCAGGCCGCCGATAAAAAGCGCTGCCTGCGGGTAATAGCCCTTGACGAGCAGGTAAACCACGATCGCGATTGTGACCGCGGCGATGATGAGACTCAACATGAAAAAAGCTCCGAAAGAATTTCTCTCTCCCGGAGCTTCGTGTCACCGGCCCCGGGACCAGTGAAGAAGCGGCTTACTTCAGAGCGATAGCTTCAACTTCCAGCTTCGCGTTCTTCGGTATGGCCGCGACCTGGAAACAGGAACGTGCGGGAGCGTCTTTCGGGAAGAACTCCGCGTATACGGCATTGAAAGCGGCAAAATCCGCGATGTCAGCGAGAAAGCACGTGGTCTTCACGACCTTGTCGAGCGAGCTGCCCGAGGCTTCAATAATGGCTTTCAGATTGGTGAGGGACTGCCGTGCCTGAGCTTCAATCGTCTCAGGCATCGCACCCGTTTTCGGGTCAACCGGGAGCTGCCCGGACACGAAGACGAGTCCGTTTCCGGCGATCCCCTGAGAATAGGGACCGATTGCGGCTGGCGCATCCGGGGTTGCGATAACGGTTTTATCCATATCTCATTCTCCTTGCATGTGTGTGGCCGAAAACCGGACTCTCATCCGGCATCGGGGGAATTTTTCAGGTTCAAGTTTTCAAGCTTACGGGAACTCGGCTCCCGGGAACCGCTTTTTTGGATCTAGTTCTTTATTCCTATCAGATCCGCCTGATTAATTCCACATAGGTAATTATTCTGAGAATGAATCAGGAAAAACAGTATTGAGAAATACCCCGCCGGCAGATGGGAATCCCGTAATCGCTCCTTTCAAAAAGTGAAAGGAGCAATTTAAGCGTCACGCGGTTGCGTTTCCGCAGGCACTCTTCACGGCATTTTCGAGCAGCCCCCGGAACCACTGCTCTGCGGGGTCAGAAGCCGTTCTCGGATGCCACACAATCTTAAGAAGCGGGGGTTCTGAGAAGGGCCTGAAATCCTTCGGGAAAGGAATGGCAGCGAGCCCATACCGGGGCTTGAAGAGATCCCGGATCACGAGAGTGCAGGACACCATCCAGGCGTCAGACGCGAGAAGGAAACCCGGGGCCGCGAGTCCATCCGGTATCACGACCGTTTTATCGGACGCCCTGCCATCCTCGAGAAACCGCTTTCCCCGGAAGCGGGACGCCTCCACAATGCATTCCGGATATTCCGCGAGATCAGAAGCCGTGATTTCAGGCAGTCTGAGGAGCGGATGATCGGGCCGCATCGCGATCTGGTACTGGCAGCGCGAGGCGTTCAGCTCCATAAAACCGTTCGGGATATTGCCTTCAGGCGACACCGCGGCATCGGCGCTGCCGTCCGACAGTCTCGCACTCCACCCGCTTCCGGGCTGCTGAAACACAACACGGCTCCCCGGTGACGCCCGGCTGAGATCCGCGAGCAGCACGGGGCCAAAACGTGAAAGCGGCTGACTGTTCGCAATCACGATGAAAGTGCGGCGAAGCTTTGCCGGATCAAACGTATTTTCAGCAAACAGCCGCTCCAGCGAGGCGAGTGACGCCGCAACTCGAGGAAGAAGCGCGGACGCCTTTCTTGTCGGCTCCATCGTGTTCCCGATGCGGATAAAGAGGTCATCCGAAAAAGACTCCCGGAGAGACTTCAGAAGGCGCGAAGCCTTCGGAAGATGAATCCCATGCTGTTCAGCCGCTGCGGTGAGTGAACGCTTCTCCCAAAGCGCGGTGAAAAGCATCAGCTCTTCCCGCGTGACTTCACCGGATTCTTTCACTTGTTTTTCTCTCCCCTGGGAATCATGGTTACTGCTGGTATACGGAAAAATTAAAAGATATCTTTCTTTCCCCTATTCCCGACATATTAATGCAACACACTGTGCCCTTATTTCAGAAAATGAAACGGGCACTTTCAGGAAGTCCTTTTTCTCCCGGGTAACTCTTGGCTGTACCGCGGATCAGAGCTCACACTACACTACGTTTCAGCGATCAAGACAAGTTTGAGGAAAAAACGATGGATCACTTCAGCCCGTCAGCCGCCTGCGCTGAGTTCGCGGCAGACCTCTCGTATGACAGCATTCCTCCCGAGGCACTCGACCTGATACGACGGGACATCCTCGACTGGACGGGATGCGCTCTTGCCGGATCCCGGGACCGGGCGGCCGTTCCGATCCAAAAAACCGCGGAGCTCCTTGGCGGGAAAGCCGAGGCCAGTGTTTTCGGAAACCGCGATAAAACCGACCTCCGGACTGCAGCCATGGAAAATGGCTACTTCGGCCACATCTTTGAAATGGATGATGTCGACCGCGAATCGATCTCACACCCGGCTACCGTGGTGATGCCAGGCGCCATGGCGCTCGGCGAATGGCAGAAGAAAACCGGGCGCGAAGTTCTCACTGCGATCGTTGCCGGGTTTGAAGTGATGCTCCGGATCGGCGCCGCCATCACCCCCGCGCATTACGCGATCTGGCACACCACCTCAACCGCCGGTGTCTTCGGAGTCGCCGCGGCCTCAGGCCGCATGCTCGGACTCACCAATCAGCAGATGCAGTGGGCGCTCGGAAACGCCGGCACCCTCGCCTGCGGTTTATGGCAATTCAATCCGGACGGCGCGATGAGCAAATTCCTTCACGCCGGGAATGCGGCCGGGAACGGCATCCTCGTGTCACTTATGGCTCAGAACGGATTTTCAGGCGCCACGCATATTCTCGAGGGGAAGCAGGGCTTTTTCGCGGGCTACGCAAGGCAGAGCGTGAATTTTGATCTCTTCCGGGATTTCGGCCGGGTCTGGCGTTCAGCTTCAGTGTCCTTCAAGCCCTATCCCTGCTGCCGGCACACGCATTCCGCGATTGACGCCGCGCTCTCGATCCGTGAGCAACTCACGCGTCACCCGGGCGACCCAATCCGTCATCTCACGGTTCACACGTACGGCACAGCGCTTTCCATCGCAGGGAAGACCGCGCCCGCTACGGGCCGGGATGCCAAGTTTTCGATTTCCTACTGCGTCGCGAGCACGATTCTCCGCGGCACGCCTGTTGAAGCGTCCTTCGCGGCGGACGCGGTATCCGATCCGGCGGTTTCCGGCCTGCTCTCCTGCACTGACGTGATAGACGATCCGTCGCTTGACGCCATGGTGCCGAAAAACTGGCCCTGCCGGATTGAGGCTGAGCTCGGGTCAGGCGAAATTCTCACCGCTCAGGTCAAAGCCCCGAAGGGGGACCCCGAGAATAGGGTGAGCTGGGAAGAGTGTGAGATGAAGTTCCGCACGATGACGCTTGATATCCTGGATGACGCTCAGGTCAAGGCGATCGTGGACCTCGCGAAGCATTTCGACGATATCCCGGATTTCAGCCGGGAAAATCCCTTTTTGATCGCGAACCGGAATCTTTGAATTCGGGGTATCGGAAAAAGCGCGGGCGGACCGGTCTCAGTCCGCCGCGTTCTGCTGCAGACTGATTGAGAAACTGTAGCGGTCTCCCGGATGCCAGGACACGGACACTTCAAGGGGCTTCCCGGATTCATCGAGATAAACACGCCGGATCTTCAGTGCCGGGACTCCCGGCTTGCACTGAAGCCACGCCGCCTGATCGACCGGCATCGCAACCGCCGAGACATCCTGCTTCACTTCGCTGCAAACAACGCCGTGCATCCGGTTGATCAGCGTAGCGATCAGTGTTTCCGGTTCGCGGGCAGCCGCCGCGACCACGTCCTCCCAGACTTCCGGGATAAAAACCTGAGTGCAGACAACCGGCGGATCCTCAGGCTTATCGCCCGCGCGGATATTGGTAAGCCTGACCCAGGAGGTTCCAGCGGGAAGCCCAAGCTCCTGAGCCTTCTCCTTATCGACTTTCACGTGAATCGACTGACAGACCTCGCGGGCATGCGAGTGGCCGATCATATCGACATCGCTGAACGACTGGAGCCGATAGGCAAAGCCGCGGGCCGCGCCCCGGGCGACAACCTCAGTGCCGACGTGCGGTGTCCGCTTGATGAGACCGGTGCGCTGCAGATGATCCAGCGCCGCGCGGACGGTGTGCCGCGAGAGCCCTATCTTCCGGCAGATATCGAGTTCCTTTGGCAGAAGCGTCCCGACGGGATAGCGGCCGGTCGCAATTGCGTACGCAAGATCGCGGGCCAGCTGGACCCAGAGAAGCTCTTTTTTTGCCATATGTCGGTACCCGGTCAGGTGAGAAATCCCGCTTGGGGAAACCCGGCTATTCTAGCCGAAAGGTACGGTCTTATATGAGAGACAAAAACGGCCTCCCAGTCCCACAGGAAAGGGAAGCCGTTCGTTGATTTACTGATAGATTCCTCAGAGATACCGGGAAAGGAATGCCCTGAAGCGATCCGTTTTCGGATTCACCATAACGTCATCCGGCGCACCCTCCTCAACCACGACGCCGTCTGCCATGAAGACCACACGGTCCGCCACTTCACGGGTAAATGGAATCTCGTGCGTCACAATGATCATCGTATAGCCCTGCTCCGCGAGCGACTTCATGGTCTGAAGCACCTCACCGACGAGCTCCGGATCGAGCGCTGAAGTCGGTTCATCAAAGAGCAGGAGCTCCGGTTCAATCGCGAGAGCCCTCGCGATTGAGACGCGCTGCTGCTGACCGCCTGAAAGCCGCCTCGGGTATTCATTCGCTTTGTCTGCGAGACCGACCCGATCAAGAATCTCAAGCGCCTTTTTCTTTGCCTCGTCCTTCGGCACGTGATGCACTGACACCGGAAAGAGCATCACGTTTTCCAGCACCGTGAGATGCGGGAAGAGATTGAACGCCTGGAACACCATTCCGATCCGGCTCCGCTGTTTCGCGACGACCGGATACGGCGCTTCCCAGAGTTCACCGTTCCTCATCTCGTAGCCGATAGCCTCACCGCCTACCGTGATCATTCCGGAATCCATTGTTTCCAGATGATTGATACACCGAAGGAGTGTTGACTTGCCGGACCCCGAGGGACCGAGGATCACCACGACCTCCCCCTTCTTCACTTCGAGGCTGATGCTCCTCAGCACCTCATTTGAGCCGAAACTCTTACGCACGTCGCGGCAGATCACAAAGGGCTCCGTGTTCCGGGCTGTCAGTTCTTCTGTCATGCGCTTACTCCTTCCGCCGCGAGGGTCTCTTCAGCAGCCGGCGTGCTGCGGCTGCGGCCTTTCGAAAAATGGCGCTCAATCATCCACTGAATCACGGAGAGGACCGACGTGATGATGAGGTACCAGATCATCGCGACAATGAGGAGCGGAATGATCTGGAAAGTGACGTTGTAAATCGTCTGGACCGAGTACAGCAGATCATCCATCGCGATGATGGACACCATGGCGGTCGCTTTCACCATGGAGATCACCTGGTTTCCGGTCGGCGGAATAATGGCGGTCATCGCCTGAGGAATCAGAATCCGGAACATGATCTGAAGGCGGCTCATGCCAAAGGCCTGAGCGGTTTCTTTCTGATTCGGATCAACGGAGAGCAGTCCCGCCCGGATGATTTCCCCCATAAAGGCGCCTTCGTTAAGCGAGAGCCCGATGATCGCGGCGGAGAGCGGCGTGATGAGCGTGTTGGTTGATACCGCGCCCATCCCGGGCAGCGTTACCTCGGGAAACAACGCCGCGAGGTTGTACCAGAAAAGCAGCTGCACCAGCAGCGGGGTTGAGCGGAAGAACCACAGATAGATGTTGCTGAGCGTATTGAAAAAGCGGCTGCCGGAGAGTTTCCCCAGCGCGCAGATAAGGCCGAGCACCGTCCCGATCACCATGGAAACCACGGTGAGCCCCAGCGTCATCTTGATTCCGTGGAGGATCGAGTCGTGCGTAAAGTACTGCGCAACAACTCCCCACTCAAAATTCGGGTTCTTCGAGCAGATCCAAAGGAAGTACAGGATGATCGCGGTCACTGCCGCGTAAAGCACCCACCTTAACCAGGGCACCGGGCGGCGTGCCCTGGAGACATCCGCCGCTTTGAATTCAGAATTCGTCATTCTCAGATTTCCAGAAAAGCTTTGACCCGGCGGGTGAAGTCACCGCCGGGGCGGATAGATCGGGTTACTTCACATCGATCCCCATGTTCTTTCCGGGGTGCGCTGCCATGTTGCGGCTGAGGCCCCACTTTTCCATGATCGCCTTATAGGTGCCGTTCTTGTACATGATCTTGAAAGCATCAAGCACCACAGGAGTCAGAGGAGAATTCTTCGGCAGCACCGCGCCCTGATAGAGATCGTTGAAGCCATTCTTCTTCCCGACCGCTGCGAGCTCCAGGTAAGCCTTGTTCTGGCTCACAAAATACGTGAGCGGAGCCTGGGAGGAGAAGAAAGCATCGGCGCGTCCCGAGCGCACAGCAAGAGCGGAAGTCGTCTGGCCGTCATAGGAGAGCACCGTGACCGGCTTTTTCCCGGCCTTCACGCAGGTGTCTGACTGCTTCTTGATCACGCGCTCCGCGGAACCGCCCGCCATCACGGAAATCCGGCGGCCGCAGGTGTCCTCAAGTCCATTGATCTTCAGGGGATTGCCCTTCTTCACCGCGAAAACCACGTACTCCTGAACATAGTCCACGAAATCATTCTTCTCCTCGCGGTTCGGGAAGTCGCCGATCGGTCCGATCGAAATGTCGTAGCGGCCCGACTGCAGTCCGATCAGCGTGCCGGAAAGCGAAGGAATATTCGTATGCTCAACCCGGACCCCGAGAATCTCGCCAAGCGCCTTCGAGAAGTCGGAGAGCGCGCCCTGAATCTTCTTATCCGGTGTAACGACATAGTAGGGAGGGAAGGAACCGTTCACGGCGTCCCGCAGCACGCCGCTCTTCTGGATCGAGGCCGGGAGCTTCGCGTGAAGCGATTTATCGAGTTTCTGTGCCGGGATACCGGCGGCGAAAGCGCTGAACGCAAAGCTGAGGGCTGCGGCTGCCACCGCGAGTTTCTTGAAATTCATCATGCTCTCCTTATGGACCAAGGGTATCCCGCTTGGTCCTTCTGAGTTGTTTTTTTTCAGTAGAAATAGGGATTTTGGTTAACGGTCACGGCTTCAGTTCCGGGCGGGCGAAACGCATGTTTTCAAGCACCGGGAGGACTTTTCTCGCGTCTTCAAGCACCGATCGGCTCATATCCGCGGTGATCAAGGCTTCAGCCGCGCCCGCCCGGGAAACCGGAACGCCAAGCGGATCCACCACCATGGAGCAGCCAATATTCCGGGCTGAGATTTCCGAAAGCGCGGCGACATAGACGGTGTTTTCAAGCGCCCGGGCACGCGCCATGATTTCCCAGTGCATTTCTTTCAGCGATCCCCTCACCCAGGCGGCCGGAAGCAGAATGGCATCCGCGCCGTCCAGCGCGAGGCGCTTCGAAAGCTCCGGAAAACGCACGTCGTAGCAGGTTTCGAGCCCGAACTTCCAGCCGTCTATATCAACCAGCGGCGGTACGGTGTCGCCCGGCACCACATTGGCGCTTTCGAGACCTGAAAAGGCGTCATAGAGATGAAGCTTCCGGTAGGCGGCGAGAAGCTTTCCGCCGTCCGCCACAATGTGGGTGTTCCAGACCCGGCCGTCCGGCGCTCCTGACGGTTCATGAACCGTGCAGGAAACCGCGATCGGAATATCGGCGGTCGCGGCGAGAAGCCCCGATACGAAGGGGCCATCCAGCGGTTCCGCGTGTTTGCGGCTCCAGGCGCCGTCAGTCGGTTTCCGGGCAATCACGCCTTCAGGGAGCACCAGAAGCCTCGCGCCGGCATCTGCCGCCCGCTTCATCAAAGACACCGCCTTCGCGAGATTCTCGGTTCCCGTCTCCGCGACCGTCATCTGCCCAAGGGCTATGCGGAAAAGATCACTCATTACGGTCTCCTCTCTCTCAGATCGTCTTCACGGGGAAGAGAAAATCAGCGTCACGCTGCACGGGGGTCAGTTTCTGCAGATACTGCTGGCGGGCGAATTCGTCGAGCATCCTGCGGTTCGGCTCAAGCCCCACCGGGTCCCAGTCTTCAGGAAGCGACTTCGCCATATCAATAAGATCCGCGATCAGCCACGGCGTGGTTTCGAAGTACTTGCGGCGCTTCGCGAGCCAGAGATTCTGTGAGGCGCGAAGGAGCTCGCAAAGCTGCCTCGGAGCCTCAGGATGCGCTGCGATAAAGTCCGCTTTCATCGCGAGGATATGAATCCCGGGAACGAAACCGGCGCGGCCGAACCAGGCCTTTTCCTGTGAAACGAAGTCAGGCTGCAGCTGCCGCAGCCCATACCCTTCGCTATAGAAATCAGCCGGCATGAAAGCCTGGAAAATCGCATCGATCTTTCCGGCTTTAAGAAGATCAACAAGCGGCGTTTCGTCCGGGTCATGGAACACCACGCGGTCATCCCAGAACTGTTTTCCCCGCTCCGGATCAATCCGGTCCGCGGCCGTCATACGGGAAAGCGTCCACTGAATGGAATCCACCGGAACGCCCGCTTCAAGAAGGAGCGCCCGGGTCCAGGTGTTTCCGGAATCCTGCCATCCGGAGAGCCCGATCCGCTTTCCTCTGAGGTCAGAAAGCGTGGTAATCGGGGAATCGTCTGACGTCAGAATGCACCGGTTTCGGAACCCCCGCATGATGAAAAACGGGATTCCGACAAGGTTCCGGTCGGTCCCTGCGCTTCGGCGCATCGCGTATCGGGAAAGACTCATTTCCGCTGCTTCGCAGTCAGGATCATCCGCCACGTTATCGATCAGGGACTGCACTCTCGTCAGTTCCAGATCGATAGTGTCAGACGTAACGTCCCCCAGCAGCAGGGGTGTCCAAAAATCCCAGTCCCGGGACTTCATTCGGATCTTCAGTGCCATCAGCGCATCTCCAGTGATTGTTACCGGATATATCGCAATCATCGTGCCAACTTTTGACATCGATACTAATTTATTTTTATTTCAAATACTTATAGATTAAAAACTAAAATTTTTCTCCATAATTTAATAATCTTTACGCACTTTATTTGTGCATATTACTGCTTTTTTATTGTTATTAAAATTTCATGACGCACCAATAGAGTGATTATTTTTATTATTTGTTTTCATGATGTTGTGTAAGATAAAAGTAGGGATGTTTCCCTTTCAGGAATCCAGATGTTCAGATTTGGTGCATCAATTCATATACATGAATGGGTGGGAGCCGTCCCCATGGATTCATACCGGAAAGTCATGTACATGTTTCACTGAATCCGCGGGAATTTTTCTGAATCGACGGGAACTTCGGTTTTTTTCTGCTTTAATTCCTACATCGATTGCGGCACCGTCCGATGCGGGAGAACCGGCAATCACCAACCATTGAGGTCCAGGAGAAAAGCATGACTGAAGAGATGCAGGATATTGCGGTAGAAGGCGCGGCCTTTGCGAAAAAGATTTTTGATGACGTCCGTGAGTTTTCAAAGGACCCAGTCGCCGGCGTCTCACGGCAGGGCTACAGCGCGGTAGAGAATAAAGTTCACGAATACGTGAAGGAGGTCGGAAAGACGCTCGGTCTTGAAGAGTGGGCGGATGCGGCCGGAAATCTTTTCCTCACGCTGCCTGGTGAACACCGCGACCTGCCGGCTTTCGTGACGGGCTCACACGGCGACTCAGTCCCTCAGGGCGGAAATTATGACGGCCTTGCCGGTATCGTCGCCGGTCTCACGGTTCTCTGGTGGATGCGCCGCACCAACTACACGCCGTACCGCGACATGTCTGTGCTCGTGACCCGCATGGAAGAAAGCTCCTACTTCGGCAAGGCCTATGTCGGAACGCTCGCGATGACGGGCAAGCTGAAGCCCGAAGACCTGAAGCTCCGCCACCGCACGAAGCAGCAGACGCTCGCGGAAGCGATCCGTGAATCCGGTTTTGACCCTGAAGCCTGTGTCAGCGGCAAGCCTCTCGCGGATCTGAAGAAATTCGGGGCATTTATTGAGCTCCACATTGAGCAGGGCCCGACGCTTGACAGCAATAAAACGAAGCGTGTCGGTGTTGTCACCGGCATCCGCGGAAACCTCCGCCATAAGGTTGTCCGCTGCATCGGCGAAACGGCTCACTCGGGCGCCGTGAACCGCGAGTTCCGCCACGACGCGGTGCTCGCGACCGCTGACTTCCTGATGCGGATGGAAAAGCACTGGATTCACCGTCTGGACCGTGAGGAAGACCTGGTCTTTACGGTCGGTGTGCTGAAGACCGGGGACTCAGCCGCCATCGCGAAGGTTCCGGGGCTTGTCACCTTCTGTATTGATATGCGCAGTCTCTCGATGGGAACGCTTGAGCGGTTCCATGAAGTGCTCCTCTCCTGCGCGGATAAGGTGGCCAAGGAACGCGGCGTGAAATTTGAGTTCGATCAGATGCTCCGCACCGACCCCGCGAAGCTGAACAGCGGCCTTGTCGCCCGGATCGCGACGACTGCGGCGGAAAACGGTATCCCCTACATCGCGATGCCGTCCGGCGCCGGTCACGACTCCGCTGTGCTCACGAACGCTGGGATTCCTTCTGCTATGATTTTCGTCGCGAACCAGAATGGGTCCCATAATCCCCGCGAGGAAATGAAGCTTGAGGATTTTATGCAGGGCGTGAAGCTTCTCTGGAAGGTTGCCGAAGGTTTCGACACTGAAAGGGAATAATCCGATTGCTTCATCCGAAAGACCCTGGGCGAGGTTCCCCCATCCGGGGTATTTTCGGAGCAGTTCGAATAATCCCGAGTAAATTACTCGACTATTTTCTTTTTTTAGGGTATTGTTTCCCCTGTCGATGCCGGTTGTCTGCGGCATCGGGTTAAAACTTTTTGGAAACAGTCTCTATGGAAAACCTACAAAAAGAGCCGAGCGGTTCCCCGACTAACGCTCAGGCTGCCCTTAAGAAAAACACACGCGTTATCGCGTTCTGGTTTTTCGCGCTCGTGGCTGGCGGATTCCTTGGCTGGCTGCAGATTGGTTGGCTGAACGAACTGTTCGGCTTCATCGCTACCGTCTTCACCCGCCTCTTTAAGTTCGTCGCCGTGCCGGTAATCGCTCTTGCTGTGATTACCACGCTTTCTCAGCTTGGCGCGAAAAGAGAAACCAAGCAGATCTTCGCTCACGCGATCTTCTACACTCTCGCCACGACCTTCGCCGCGGCTCTCGTCGCACTCGGGCTCTTTATCCTGATTGCGCCGGAAAACGTTCCTGCTGCTATTTCAGCCGCCGGTTCCGCTGCCGTTCCGAAGAATCTTCAGTCCCTCAGCTACTACGACCACTTCCTGTCTGTCGTTCCGGACAACGTTCTGCACCCCTTCCTTGAAGGCAATGTGCTTTCCGTTCTGGTGATCGCTGTTGCCGTCGGCCTGGCTCTCGCCTTCATGCCCCGCACGGAAGGCCGTGATTCCCTGCTCCGGGTGATCTTCGGACTCCAGGAACTCCTTTTCACGCTGATCCGCGCACTTCTCTTCATTCTCCCGGTCGGTATTCTTGCCTTTGCAGGCCAGCTGTCCTCCCAGATTGAAGCCGGTGTGATCGTTGGTTCCCTCGGCAAGTATGTCGCCGTTGTGGTGACGGGTAACCTGCTGCAGTTCTTCGTTGTGCTGCCGCTCTTCCTTCTCGCCCGCCGGATCAATCCGCTGCGCGTCCTGAAGGGCATGTTCCCGGCGCTTGCTGTTGCTCTCTTCTCGAAGAGCTCCGCCGGTACGCTTCCTGTGACACTTGCCTCTGCTGAACAGAACCTGCGCCTTGACCGCCGCGTTACCCGCTTCGTGCTCCCGATCTGCACCACGATCAACATGAATGGCTGCGCTGCGTTCATTCTGGTCACGTCCCTCTACCTGATGCAGAATGCCGGCATCGCGATTACGGGCGGTACGATGGCAGTCTGGGTGGTCGTCGCCGTGATCGCCGCTATCGGCAACGCCGGTGTTCCGATGGGCTGCTACTTCCTCACCCTCTCCCTCATGTCTTCCCTCAACGTCCCGGTTGACCTGATGGGTGTGATCCTCCCGGTCTACGCCATCATCGACATGATCGAAACCGCGGTGAACGTTGCGAGCGACTCCTGCGTCGCCACCATGACGGACCACGATCTGAAAGGCAAGCTTCCGCCTGCCGAGTCTGATGCACCGGACGCTCCGGTTCCCCAGGCCGCCTGATCCCTGACAGGTTTGATGAATGAAAAAAGCTTCCCGATCAAAATCGGGAAGCTTTTTTTCTGCCCTGAGGGTCTGCAAAACGACCCGCTTTTACTTCCGAACCTGCCGTTTCTGTCCATAACAGACACCTTTTCTCTCACGCTTTTTCCAAAGAGCACCGCTCTGAGGCCCCAGCGTGAGAAGCAGTATCAGAATCTTTTTCAGCGCCTCGGTGAGGCGCCTTCGCCTTCGGGTCATAGATTTGCCATAGAGATCAAGAAGAAAGTGGACCGGAGCAGCCTTTCCACTCTTTGATTTTAGCCGTGAGGGCGCGGAAATCCACGAATCTGTGCCTCCCAAAATCACAGAAAAGCTCATCCCACCGGCTTCGGCGTGCTTATACTTCATCCATCGGGACACGCGTTTCCCTTGTCCCTCTTGAATTGGAGTAAGCCTGATGAAGATCCTGCTTCCGATCGACTTCAGCCGCAGCAGCCAGGATGCTGTCCGTTTTGTCGCTTCCCGCGAGACACTGCTTGGCAGCAACCCGCAAATTGAAATTCTGAATGTTCACGCACCGGTTAAGAGAAAGCCCTCTTTCCTCTTCGGTGAAGGAGCTCTGGATGATTACTATCAGGAGCACGCCGAGAAGCTTTTCTCACGCGCCCGCCGGACTCTGGAAAGCGCGGGCTTCAAGGTTTCGGAAACCATGCTGGTCGGGGTTCCCGATCAGACTATTGCGGCAGAGGCTGAGCGCTACAAAGCGGATCTGATAGTGATGGGGACGCGCGGTCTCGGCGCCCTGAAGGGATTCTTCAAGAATTCCGTGTCGACCGGTGTTATTTCGCTCGCCCACTGCCCTGTACTGATTGTCCGCGGCAAGCATGACGAATTCCCGGATTCGCTTCGCGTCGGTATCGCGGTCGACGGTTCGGCTTACGGCGAGGCCGCTGTCCGCTATACGCTTAAGCACCGGAAGCTTTTCGGAGACCACGCCTTCTTCACCATCATCAACGCGGTAAACGATTACCGAGGCGCGGCGATGACGAATGTCACCGGCATCGCGCTTCCGACGCTCTCTGATAAAGATATTGATCAGCTGGAGAAGAACGAGTTCGAAGACACGGTTTCCAAGGTGCGCCCGATTTTCGCGGCCGAAGGCATTACGCCTGACGAAGTGAAGCTCGTCGGCACCCCGGCCGATGAAATCGCCGCTTACGCCCGCGCGAACGGCATCGGTATTCTCGTTATGGGGTCTCATGGCTATAACCGCCTGAAGACCGCTGTGATGGGATCGACCGCGGCCGCCCTTGCCGCTCACGGCATCGTGCCGCTTCTGATCGTCAAGTCACCGAAAATCGAGAAAACAGCCGTGAAAACCGCTGAACCGGCAAAAGCCTGATCTGCTGACGGGCTCTCTATAAAAAACGGCATCAGGTTATCTGCCTGATGCCGTTTTTGGTTTTCTTTTCCCCGCCTTACGTGTTCTTTGTCAGCGTGACGCTGTCAATCTCGTTCCCATTCGGAAGGAGAGTCTTAAGGGACAGGGACTGACCGGTAGCATCCAGCAGCAGATAGTTATCCGTTTCAGGCTGAGGAGCAATCTTCACATCAAGCGGGTGATCGATCCAGAAATCCGGATATCGGATATTGCCGGCCACGCCGGTCACGATATAAAGAGGTCCGTCTTCCGATCGGGCAAACGCTTTGATATGGTCACGCCGACGATAGGTATGAAGATGAGCCGTGAGGACAAGATCCACCCCCGCTTCGTCAAAGAGCGGCATCAGCTCCTTCCCGACCTCATCAAAGGTTTCGTTCGCGCGCTTCCGCCCTTTGATCTTGTAGTAAAGCACGTCCCGGTGCATCAGAACAACGCTCCAGGGCTTATCGGTTTTGGAAGCCACGTTCCGGAACCACGTCTTCATCTCTGAAAGGAGTCCCGGTCTGAGAAGATCCGCCTCCTGCCACTCCGTGTTCAGAACAATGAAATGCACGGGCCCTGAATCGAACGTGTAGTACCAGCGTCTGAAATTCTCACTTCCGTTATCCGGGACCGGAAAGGAATGCAGAAACATCACGGGCTCCGCGACACGGGTCTTGGAATCCATGTCGTAGGTATCGTGATTCCCCATCACGACGGCAACCGGAATCCGGCTGATCCCGCCCTTCACCGCGCTGAACCAGTAATCCCAGTGATCGAGCCAGGCCCCGCAGTCAACGAGATCCCCCATATTGCAGGTAAAGTCAATATCGGGTGTTCTGCCAAGAGCGCCGTTATAAACCCCTTCCCAGGTCTTATACCGATCGTTTGACTGAGAGTCCGGGAATATCAGTGCGCGGCAGTTTTCCAGATCCGATGTTCTGAAAGCTGTCCATCCGGATCTTTCATCATTCGGACCGGTGATCTGGTACTCATACGTCGTCGACGGATGCAGTCCGGCAATCCGAACGGTCTGCAGATGATAGGTTCTCCCCTTCACTGTGTAGCTGTCCGGCTGAGGCGTGAAGCGTTTGGCGTCCCGGCTGCCGCTCTTTCGAAGCTCCAGATACCAGCTGCCGTTTCCTTCCCACTGCACGGCGATGGAATTATCCGTATCGGATCCGACGATCAGGCGGGCATTGAATTCAGAAGGCTTCCGATCCTTAAAGAAGGCGGAAGCCCCAAAAGCTGCCGCGCCGACCGCTACCGCGGCACCCGCTCCGATCAGAACGCGGCGCGTCGCTTTCAGCTGCTTCATAGGTTCTCCCTCCAGCAGAAACAGCGGATCAGCCGGCCGTCCGCGTAATCAGCTCGAAAAGATCATCCGGCGTGAATTCGCGGTAAATCGATTCACACGGCCCCGGTTCAGCAATGAACTTGCGTAGCGCTGCCGGATCCGCCTTCTGCGGCTTCAATTCATTCAGTGTCAGGGAAAGACCGAATTTCCGGTAGGTTTCTTCGATCGTCTGTAACCCAAGTTCCAGCACCTGATCATCCGTCTTTCCGTCCACGTCGACCCCCCAGGCATCCCTGAAGTAGCGGCGGAACACGGGCTGCGCGGAATAGACCGACTTCAGCCAGTGCGGGAAGAGCGTCACAATCGAGGGGGCATACGGCAGATCCCAGTAGTACTCAATAATTTCCTCGATGAAGAAGACACTGAAGTCCGCACCGTCCTTCCCAAGCGTTCCTGCGCCGAACTCATTCATGCAGGCGCTCACCATCAGTTCACCGAGCGCCGCCTCATCCCCCGGTTTCTGGATAGCGCGCTCAAGGTTCGCGAGCTCATTCCGGATGAGTCCGGATGTGAACATATCGCCATATCCTGACTGCTTCGGGTTGAGGAAAGAATTCGACGCCTGAATGATGGAAGTCATCACGCCGTAAGCGAGGAACTCGGGCGGAATGGACTTGGCGTAAGCCGGATTCAGCCAGCAGAAATCCGGAATGAGCGGGGCACCATAGAGACCGCCCGCGTGATCTGTCGACTTTTCCACCATTTCGGAGGCGCTGTCGAGATCGGAACCGGAGGACGGGAAGGTCGGCACTGTGACGAGACCAAGGCGCTTACCGGTTGTAATGCTAGAACGCGTCGCGATCAGCGGCCAGATATCTTCTTTCTGGCAGGCGCCATAGGCCGTGAGTTTCGCGAAGTCCATCGCGGTCGCGCCGCCGACTCCAACCACAGCGCCGATTTCGTTATCCCGGCAGAGTTTCCAGGCGACACGCGCCTGTTCGATAGTCGACTGATGAAGATCCGCGATCGCCCAGGTGCGGATCCCGATTTCCTCAAAGGCCGTCAGCATTTCGCCCAGTTCCCCGCTGCGCGCAAAATGCGGACCGCATACAACGAGAACCTTGTCCGAAAGCGCTTTTACCCCCTGCAGAAACTCGTCACGCTTTCCTTCACCAAACAGAATCCGGCCCTTGTTCTGAAACTCAAAATCTTCCATTCCTAAAACTCCCAACCGTTTTGTCAGATCGTGTGCCTCTCAGCGTATCACTTAGTCTTCTTCAGGCTTAGGCACCAGCTGAAGCGCCGTTTCCATAAATGCCTTCACGGCTTTCCGCTGATACGCCTGCTTCGGGAAACCGAATCGGATTTCGTATGTCGCTTCGCGGGGCAGTCTGAAAATATCGAGCTGATTCACGTTTTCGGGTGTCAGGGTCATCCGGATGAAATTCGCCTGGCAGAAGCAGGCACCGACCCCGCGGAGACAGAGCGCGAGCAGTGTCCCGATATTGTCTGACCGTGCCTTCACCTGAGGCTGCAGGTTATTGCGATGCAGGAAGTCCCGGGCAATGCCGCCCGAAATGTCCTCAGGCTTTCCCATCACAAACGGGAAAGTGCCCAGCATCGAGAGATCCCCCTGACGGATTGCCGCCGCGAGTTCAGCGCGCTTCCCCGGGAAACGCTCTTCAACCAGACTCTTCGCGATCGCGAGAACCATTTCTTCCCGATAGAAAGGCTTCACCTCAATATCCGCCGCCATATCCGGGAAGGTTGCGATCGCAAGATCCAGATCTCCCTCCGCCAGCAGCTTCGTGAGTTCCTCGTTCGTGACCTCTACGAGCTGAATCTCGTAATTCGGCCACTTCTTCTGAAATTCCTCAATCAGGTTCGGCATGATCGCGAGACCGCGCGTAAAGCCGACGCCGACTTTGATGAGTCCGCTGTGATTCTCGCTGATGTCATTCAGCTCCATCACCATCTGCTCGTAATTCTTCTGAAATCCGGCCGCATAACGCAGGAATACTTCACCGGCATAGGTGAGTTCGAGCGGCACATGGCGGACCAGGAGCGTGCAGCCAAGCTCCTTCTCGACGCCGGCGATATGAGCGGACAGCGTCTGCTGTGTGATCTTCAGTTCGGCTGCTGCGCGGGTAAAGCTTCGGATCCGTGCAACCGTCGTAAAGTACTTCATCGAGAGGAAGTTCATAGTTCTTCGTAAAAAGACTGTATACAGAAATTATTCTGTATTCTAGAAGCCGTATTACAGATAAACAAGCGTATCCGGATCTTTTTTACAGATGGAAATGAGATCCGGAAACTTGCACTTGAAAATCAATCTTTTCCACTAAAACGCCATCCGCTAAAATGATTTTCAGGGAGCCCGCGGCGCGATGGCTCCCCCAATTATTCTTAGCCGGGGTAAAAACAATGCGATGGCGTAACCGAGAATCAAGCGACAACATTGAAGACCGACGCGGGCAGTCAGGCGGAGGCGGCGGTCTCCCTCCGATTGGAGGAAAAGGCGGCATTCTGCTTCTTGTCGTCGTGCTCGTGGCGGGTTACTACGGCATCGACCTTACACCGCTTCTGAACGGCGCTGCACCGACTCAGACCACGTCCTCCGCGCCGGCCGCCAATTACCAGCCGACCGCTGAAGAAAAGGAGCTCGCGGATTTCACCGGGGTCGCTCTGAAGACAACGGAAGATACCTGGGGCGAAATTTTCCAGAAGGCCGGAAGCCGCTACACACCTCCCAAACTGGTTCTTTACACGGGATCCACACCGACCGCCTGCGGTTATGGCCAAAGCGCGATGGGCCCCTTCTACTGCCCTGCTGACCAGAAGGTCTATATCGATCTCTCTTTCTACGAGGATATGAAGAAGAAACTCGGCGGCGGCGGTGACTTCGCGCTGGGTTACGTGCTCGCGCACGAGGTCGGGCACCACGTACAGAATCTTCTCGGCATCAGTGAAAAGGCTCAGAAACTGGAGAGCCAGGGATCCAAGGCGGACGCCAATCGGATTTCCGTCAAGGTTGAGCTTCAGGCTGACTGCTTTGCCGGCGTCTGGGGCAATTACATGAAGCGGGACAGTGTTCTCGAGTCTGGCGACCTGGAAAAGGCCCTGAATACCGCCACCGCTATCGGTGACGACCGTCTGCAGAAAGAAGCGACCGGGCGGGTTGTGCCTGACAGCTTCACGCACGGGACTTCAGCCCAGCGCCTTTACTGGTTCAAGCGCGGCTATAACTCCGGGAACCCGAATACCTGCAATACCTTTGAGTCTGACACCTCAAACGGCGCGGTACCCGCTACCGCCTGGGGACGGACCGCGCAGTAATCCGGGATTGCTTCAAACAAAAACGGCATAGTCCTCTGGACTATGCCGTTTTTGTTGGTCTGATACGATCAGGCGCGCTTCGGAAGCGTTGGCTCCGTCAGCCCGTCCACACCGGCGAGCAGCAGTGCGGTCAGCGCCACGAGCTGCGGAGACTTCCAGGCTTCTTCCTGCGTCCACCATTCGTCAAGAGCGTGGTTATTCCCTTCCACGCCCCCCGCGCCAAGCGTGGTTGACGGAATGCCAAGCGACAGCGGGACATTGTGATCGGTTGACGCGCTGGCATAGCGGGTCAGAGGAATGCCCAGAGTTTCCTGTGCGGCACGAGCCGCAAGAATCACCGGACTCAGATCATCAGCAACACCTGCCGGACGGCTGCCGATCTGCTTCTTTGTCAGCTTCAGCTTCATATCGCCCTCGGCGTTCGCGCGGCGGTTCTCTTCCTCGAGCGCCTCATCAAAACACGCGAGAACCGTCTTTTCAAGCTTCAGCAGCTCATCATTACCGCCGGAACGAAGGTCAAGCTGTGCCTCACAGTGAGCGGCCACCGCGTTCACAATTGTGCCGCCCTTGATCGTGCCGAGGTTATAGGTAGTACGGGGATCCTCTGGAACCGGCAGATCCGCGAATTTGGCAATGGCACGGCCCATCGCGTGAATCGCGGACGGAGCGATGCGGAACTTATGGAAAGAATGGCCGCCGGGGCCATCATACGAAATCAGCCAGCGGTGAGAGCCGGTGGCGCCAGCGAGAATCCGCTTCACATCCGCCGCGTCAATCCCGATGAAGCCATCCACCGGGACTTTCTTCTCAAAGTGAATATGCTTTTCCCCGCGGAGATCGCCGTTTCCTTCCTCACCGACACTCGCTGTAAAGAGAATGCTGCCGACAGTCTGAATATTCAGCTGATCAAGCTGTCGGAGAACGCAGAGCATGGATGCAAGGCCACGGGTATCGTCTGAGATGCCGGGCGCGCGGTAAGTATTCCCATCCTTCTTCACGGTGACATCCGTCCCCTCGGGGAAAACCGTATCCAAGTGAGCCGCGATCTGCACCACGGGACCGTTCCCCGTACCGCGGCGAAGCCCGAGAACATTCCCGACTTCATCTACATAGGCATCTTTCAGCCCATACTGACGGAAAAGTGACAGCAGGAGCTCTCCCCGCTTGGTTTCCTTGAAGGGAGGCGCCGGAACCTCGCAGATCTCAATCTGCTGATCGCGCGTTGCGTCGTCATCCTGACGGATCGCTTCCAAAAGCGACTTCACGCTCTCTGACGCAGAGAGCCTCCGCATCGCTTCTTCAACACGCTCGGGAACCGGCGGAAGTTCAGATACTGGGGTGATCGACATGCCATTTCTCCTAATAAGTGGAACGGACGAGGCGCACAGCCGGCTTCCGCTCCGCGTGTGACTTCAAGGTGAAAAATTTCTTTCTCTTTCCTAACTATACGGAAATCCCATACATCGGAGGAGACCCAATACGCGATTGGAATCTCACCCCTTCAGAATGAGGTCCGCCACCTTCCCCATATCCGGCTCAAGCACGAAAGCCCCAGCCTGTAGAAGCTCCTGATCGATTGCCTCTCCCACATGGTTATGTCCCGTAAATCCAATGCAGCGGATACCTGCCGCGACGGCCGCCTGGACACCCAGTGGAGAATCCTCAACCGCAACCGCTTCCTCAGGACTGATGCCAAGGGACCGAAGGGCAAAAAGATAGATATCCGGGGCCGGCTTTCTGCGGCTGCCCTGATCAAGATGGAAGAGCCGATCGCCAAACCAGGTTTCCAGACCGGATTTCGCGAGCACCCGCTTCAGCCGGGGCTCGTAGCTGTTTGAGGCAACGCCGAGCTGTACACCCGAATTCTGAAGGCGGCGCAGCGCATCTTCTATTCCCGGCGTGACGATCATATGGTCCTCAAGCTTTGATCTTTCCTCGATATAGCGGGGATGCCAGTCAAGAGGCACCTGCACGCCATAGTGCGCGAGAATTGCCTCCTCAATTTCCGTTCTGGGAAGCCCGATAAAGTCTTTCATTACTTCGTTCGGTGTCTTCCGGATTCCAACCTCAAGCAGCATCCGGGAGATCAGCGCGCAGTCCGGTCCCTCCGTATCCACAAGGGTTCCATCAAAATCAAATAGCGCAGCGGCTGGCTTCATGAATTCACTCGCCGGGAGAGAGCGCCCAGCCCTCTTCCGGATAAAAAGAAATAATCAGAAAATTCGCAGATCTTCCGGCGGTTCACCCCAGCGGTTCGCCTTCCGTTCACCAGGCAGCGCGCAGAAAATCAGCACGATTACAAAGAGCACCCCTGTAATGAAACAGACCGGCCCCAGCGCCACAAAAGTAAAGAAACTGAAGAACAGCGAAATCGGGAAGAGGATAAAAAGCGCGCACATCACGATAAGCGGCGCGGTGATCCACCATCCTGAGCGTCCGGCGTCATGAAGCCGCCGGAAAGCAACGGTCCAGGTCGGAACGAGCGTCACGATCCACCAGGCGGTTGAGGCAAGGGCCGCGAAGAAACCGATAAAAGGCTGAGAAGCCAGAACATTCAGGATCGAGCTCACAAAGAGTCCGCCAAGGAAAAAAGTCCAGAATTCGGTGCGGTTCGCGCGGCCGGAAAATTTCCAGTAGCGGTTCTGGAACGTATCCCAGAAGAGATCCCAGAGCTGAGCGAGCGTCCCCTTGGGGTGAGGAGTCTGCTGAGAAGACTTCGGAAGCTCTGCCGGAAGATTTGATCTTTCGGGCTTTGGCTCCGGTTCGGGCACCGCCGTCAGGGAACCCGCGGTACCGCCAGGCGGGAGTCCGTTTCCGCCCCCCGCTTCTGTTTTCAGCGCATCAGACGCATCTTCTTCAAGGTGGATACTGGGCGCTGTTTTCCCGTCACCGGCCTCAACCTTCAGGGAGGGCGCTGCCGCTGCATCGGCAGCCGGTGCAGCCGGCTTTTCCCGGGAAAAGGATTCCGCGGCTGATACCGGATCCCTCTCTTCCTGCGTCTTGTCAACGTTTTCCATATAAGCCACCTTTACTCACAGATGCGGAGAGTCCGGTAACTGACGCCGGAACTCCGTTTACAAAATACTATAGCGGCTTTTCTTTGGATAACCTGAAACCGGCTCAGTCTTCTGTAACGGGCGGTATCGATCCGACCCCCTGGAGCACCACGTCCGGTCTGAAGGCATATTTACGGATGTCATGCTCGGAGGTCATCCCTGAAAGGACGAGAACCGTGGCCATGCCGGTTTCCAGTGCTCCGAGAATATCCGTACCCATCGAGTCGCCGACCATGACAGACTCCGACGCGTGCACTCCGAGGCTGTCCATCACGCGGCGAAGCATGAGCGGATTCGGTTTCCCGACAAAATAAGCTTTCCGGCCGGCCGCTTTCTCAATCGGAGCAATCATGGCCCCGGTTGCCGGAACCAGACCATAGGAACCGGGCCCCGCCAGGTCAGCATTGGTACCGATCAGCCTGGCTCCGTTCACAACCAGATTCACTGCTTTTTCAATCGCCTGCCACGTGTACTCTTTCTCAGATTCCCCGACTATGACAAATTCAGGATTCTCGTCCGTAATTCGGACCCCTGCCGCTTCCAATGCGGAATAAAGTCCATTGGCCCCAATCACCCAGGCGGAAGGGTCATCTGCCTGATGAGAACAGAATGAGGCCGCTGCCATAGCGCTCGTATAGAAGTGCTCAGGTCTTTCGTCGATCCCCATCGCGCAGAGCCGCTCTGAAAGCTCCGCCGCCGTAAAGTACGAATTATTCGTTACAAACCGATAGAGTTTTCCTTCCTCGCGAAGCCAGCTGATAAATTCAGGAACCCCCGGGAGGAGAAATTTCCCGTGATAGATCACCCCATCCATATCAATCAGAAAGGCCTTCTTCTCACGGATCCGATCAAGCGTCATCATGGCGTAGCGATATCCTTCTTTTGCGGTTAACGACACCACACTATAAGCGACCTGAGACTTTTCGAAAAAAAGAGCGGTGCTTCAGGTCTTCGGCTTTCCGGTAATATGCAGGCATGTTTCCCATTCATAAGAACTGAAAAAAATGCCGGCACAAACTCCCAAGCCCCCTTACTACGCCCTCAATTTCACGACCATTGTGTCGCCTGGCACTGAGGACATTTTCACGAAGCTGAATGCCTACATCAAGGAAACGGTGGCGAACGCCCCCGGGTTTCTCGGTATCGAAGACGCCAAAGGTGAGTCCGAATGGATCACGGTGACCTACTGGGAAACGCGCGAAGCGATTGATGAATGGGCGAAGTGCCTGAAAGTCTTCACGGCGAAGCATCCCACTGTCATGATGGCACTGATCTCCGCCAAGGCCCGTATCGCGAAGGTCGAAAAACAGCTGCCCTGATGTAACCTGCTGTTTTTAAAAGATCCGGACAAAGCTGACCGCTTTACCGGGTCTTTTGCTAGTACTTTTTATCTAATTCATTTGGCAGGAATTTTCTGCCGCAATTCACTCCCCCTCCTAGAAGCGCATATTTTTATACCCAATAAGGTATACAAAAGATCCCGTTTTTTCTGTCACACTCCCCGCCAGCCCCTGAATCTATCCCTGTGCACTGCGGATGCTCTGCATAACCTAAAATTGCTCATTTTTTAAGCAATTTATTAAAAATAAAATAATATCAATACCTTATCTATATGTCCAGCTTTAATGCCGGGAAATTTTATCTGAGTAAATCTACCTAATTTCTTTGGTTTGCCGCAATTTTTACTAATTATTAACCCTATACTCCTTCCGTATTGCCAATATTCACCTAAAATACCCATTCAGTTTACGTCTATACCTAGTTGCAGCCGACCCGGCCGCCAACTCGGTTTTTTTACAGAGAGAGGAGATTTCTTCATGGACGATTTTCGTATTGAGCATGACTCCATCGGCGAAGTAAAGGTTGATAACTCGAAGTACTGGGCTGCCCAGACCCAGCGCTCCTATCAGAATTTCAAGATCGGCACGGAAAAGATGCCGGCTGAAATCACCCGCGCCTTCATGTATCTGAAGCGTTCCGCCGCCGTTGTGAACAACGAGCTCGGCAATCTCGATGACCGCCGCAAGAACGCGATCGTCCAGGCCTGCGACGAGATCCTCTCCGGAAAGCTTGCTGACAACTTCCCGCTCGCTATCTGGCAGACCGGCTCCGGCACGCAGTCCAACATGAACATGAACGAAGTCATCGCGAACCGCGCCACCGAAATCCTCGGCGGCAACTTCCGCGACAAGGCTCACGAGAAGAAGGAAAACATCGTTCACCCGAACGACCATGTGAACCGCGGCCAGTCCTCGAACGACACGTTCCCGACCGCTCTGCACATCATGGCTGTGTATGAAGTTGAGAAGCTGCTGATCCCCGCTATCGATCGTCTGCGCGGCTCTCTGCAGTCCCGCGTTGAAGCCTTCAAGGACATCATCAAGACCGGCCGTACGCACCTTCAGGACGCCACGCCGCTGACGCTTGGCCAGGAATTCTCCGGCTACGTTTCGATGCTCGACCACAGCAAGGCCCAGATCCTCAAGGCTCTCGACTCCTGCCGTGAACTCGCCATCGGCGGCACCGCTGTCGGTACCGGCCTGAACGCTCCGGAAGGCTACGACGTCCTCGTCGCTGCTGAAATTTCCCGCGCCACCGGCCTCAAGTTCGTTTCCGATCCCAATAAGTTCCACGGCCTCACGAGCCACGACGCTGTCGTGTTCCTCGAAGGCGCCCTGAAGGGCCTCGCCGCTGACCTGATGAAGATTGCGAACGACATCCGCTGGCTCGCTTCCGGCCCCCGCTGCGGCCTCGGCGAACTGAACATCCCGGCGAACGAACCGGGCTCCTCCATCATGCCGGGCAAGGTCAATCCGACCCAGTGTGAGGCTGTCACGATGGTTGCTGTCCAGGTGATGGGCAACGACGCCGCGATCGGTTTCGCCGCTTCTCAGGGCAACTTCGAACTGAACGTGTTCAAGCCCGTGATCGCTTACAACCTGCTGCAGAGCATCCGTCTGCTCGCCGACGTTGAAGTGTCCTTCGCTGAGCACTGCGTTGACGGCATTACCGCTAACAAGGAAAAGATTGATTACTTCCTCAATCGCTCCCTGATGAACGTCACGGCTCTCTCTCCGCTGATCGGCTACGAGAACGCCGCCAAGGTTGCTCACTACGCTCACGAGAACGACCTGTCGCTCCGCGATGCTGCCCTCGCTCTCAAGGTCTGCACGCCTGAAGAGTTCGACGCGACGGTTGTCCCGGCGAACATGGTTCACCCGCTGAAGAAGGCGAAGTAATCTTCTTCCCGCTGCCGGAAAACTCTCCGGCACAATGAAACTTGCTTGATCCCCGACTCAGATGATGAACCGGGGATTTTTTATCCTGCGGTCCAGGCGCCCCGAATGTATACACACCGGCACTGTCGCCACACCGGCTACTGAGGCCAGAGGAATAGCGCTCTTTCCCTTCCCCCTTCTGGTTCCTCCGTCAGGTCAGAAAATCTCACGCGGATCAGCTGATCCGGAAAACGCTTCCCCGAAAATAGGCGCCTTAAACTTCCGGGATTACTTCCAATACAAAAACCCGCTATTTCACAGACAACTTCCTGACAGCAAAAAAAACAGAATTCTTTAAAAGAAGAGAAGGATCAATTCCATAGAGGGCTTCGCAGGCAATAAAAAAGCTGAATCCCGCAGCTTTCACTGCGGAAATTCAGCTTTTTAAAGCATTCCTGCCGCCCGGCCGTAAAAGGTCTGACTCCCGGGCCCCTCTCACACTCTACGCAAATCCGAGCGCGTGCAGAATCCGATAGCCGACATAACCGACCAGGAAACAGGTGACGACAGAAACTGTCCGGTATAGCAGGTCATGCCACACAGTTTTCTCCCTTAAAGAATTGGATATTCGGAAGAAACAATGAGCAGTCTGTCACCGCTTTCTTATTCCGTCTTGATCAGGAAGTCTTCGAGCTTACGGCCGGCATCAAGCTCAGCCTTCAGCCACTTCGGCTTCAGACCGCGGCCGGTCCAGGTCTGCAGACCATCCTCACTCTGATACTTGGGGCTCACCTTGACGCGCTTAACAGCCTTCTTCGGCTGCTGGTCGGCAGCCGGAGCAGCGGCCTTCGTCTTCGAAGCGGCAGTCGCGCCAAGCTCCTCGAGCGTGATGTTATAGCGGGCCATATACTGGTGGATTTCCTTGATGGCCGTACGCTTAATGTCCTTCATCAGAGCCTCAGTCTGACGCTGGAGTTCCCGGGCTTTCTGAATCTTTGCATCGAGCTGCTTATTTTCGTTCAGCATCTTTTTCCTTGTCCTTTTAGTCGTGCCGCATCAGATAGATATCGTTTCTTTCATAAATATCCGCAGATTCCGGATATTTAATTTGGACTAGTCTTTTAAATAACCAACCGGTCAAAATACTTAGAAGACAAAAGTGACAGGGGAAAATGTTCACTCTATCTTCCGACCGGCGATCTGAAAACCGGCTCTTATTTCAAAACCATAATCTGAAAAACGGGGGATTAACTTAAAAGTTTTGTTTTAGTGAATTATTCTTTAATTATTCTACCCAATATTTTCTGAAAGGTCTAAAACCGTGTCTGATTTAAATGTTTATAGTTATTTCATGACCGGGGGCAATTAAAAACCCCAGGCAGATGGGCTGATTGCCACTATCCGCCTGGGGTTTGAAATCAGATGCCAGGTATCCTAAAACCGGCTTCCTGTATATCCAGTCCGCCTGAAATTTTATTCTCCGGGAAATCCGGGAAATGGACGCTTATATTCTGCGGCATGAGCCGCGAGATTCGGGTGATATTTCCCGGGGCCATATTCGCGTCGCGTAAAGGTTACAGCCGGCAGTGCGTCCCTCTCCGCTTCTCCGCTGATACCGGATGCGGCTTCTATTTTGGCTTTCTGCCACCGATCATTTTCCTCAGCGGCCACCGCGAGCCAGGTATAGGCTTCAAGCGAATCTGACGGCACCCCGATTCCCTTCAGGTAGCAGAGTCCAATAGCCGCAAGCGCGTCCGGCTCCGCCCCCTTGGCCGCCTTTTCAATCAGCCGCGCTCCTTCCGCTTCATTTTTATCGATCCCCGCATCCGGATCTCCCTTCAGCATGAGGAGCCCAAGGAGATACTGCGCCCTGGGCAGACCTTTATCTGCCGCCGCTCTGATCTGAGCAGCTCCTTCACGCCGCGTAGGGGCGTTTTCAGACATCATTTTCCCGAATCCCACCGCATACAGCGCTCCGGCGTTGCCTCCTGCGGCCAGAGCGGATATCTGATCCACTGCGGCCTGTCCCTCTTCCATGGCTCCCAGCCCCCGTACCTCCATTTCGGCTTTCGCGGCCAGGGCATCTTCATTTCCTTCCTTCGCGGCCTGCGAGGCCCAGACATAAGACTCTTTCCAATCCTCCTTCACACCCCGGATGCCAAAGCCGTACCTCACCGCAGCTTCGAGCGCAGCCTCCGGGTTTCCCTTCTCCGCGGCATCCGCAAGCGCTTCGAGCTTCATCGCAGAACCCCCTTTCGGACGATTTGCCCGTCCGGCTGTGAAATACACCGCGGCTGCCAGCACCACAACAGCAATAAGGAAGATCTGAAAGGATTTCATGGGGGCTCCAGTAGCAATAATTGGATTACGGAAAATATCCCTTTCGGGATAGATTCAACTGCGCGGAAATTATTTTAAAAATATTAACTTCCCCGGCATTAGAAGGTATTTGTCTTGATCCAAGGCTAAGCCTACTGAAACATCCTCCGTAGCGTATATGTGGTAGGGTTACCGAAATTGTAAAGACTTTGTTTTTGTTTTGATGAATGTCAAAGATTTACATTCGGTTTCTGAGACATGATGAATCTAACCTTTCGGCAAACCCGCGAAAACAGGGAACGGAAAGGCTACTGATTCTGAAACCATTAAGGGGTTCTCATCATGTCTGAAACAATCGCCCAGCGACGGCATATGCTGATGCGCTACGGGTCGATGATTGCGGGGCCGCTGCTCTGCGCACTGATTTATTTTTCAATGCCATCGACCTATAGCCTTGCAGATGGTTCGGTCGCGCAATTCTCTTCCGCGGGCCGTGCCTGTCTTGGCGTCCTTGTCTGGATGGCCATCTGGTGGTGCTTTGAAACAGTGCCTATCGCAGTAACTTCCATGCTGCCGATGGTGCTCTTCCCGCTTTTCCAGGTTACCAAGGTCAGCGCCGCTATGGCGCCTTACGCCTCGGATACCGTGTTCCTCTTCCTCGGTGCGTTCATGCTCGCTGGCGGCGTGATGCGCTGGGGTCTTGACCGCCGCATCGCGCTCGTCGTGATGAGTTTCGTCGGCACGACTCCGAAGCGGATGGTTTTCGGCCTGATGCTGACCACCACGTTCCTCTCTGCCTTCATGAGCAACACGGCAACGGCTGCCATGATGGTGCCGGTCGCGATGGCTCTGATCACGCTCGTCCACTCGACGAAGGCGGCTGGCGATCCTGACGCGGTTACGCACGAACGTAATTTCTCGCTCTGCATTCTGCTTGCTCTTGCCTACGGCGCCTCAATCGGCGGCATGGCTACCCTGATCGGTTCGCCCCCTAACGGCATTTACATGCGCTTTATGGAGCAGACCTACGGCCAGGTTGTGAGCATCGCGAGCTGGATGAAGGTTGGTGTTCCGGTTACCCTGCTGCTCTTCATTGTCTCCTTCTTTGTTCTTACCGGACTGATGTTCCGCAATATGGGCGGATCGGTTCCTGGCGGCAAGGAATGGGTGCGAAACGAACTGCGCAGCATGGGCAAGCTCTCCACCGGTGAAAAGGCTGTGGGTCTCTGCTTCCTGATCGCCGCTGTCCTCTGGTTCTCCGGCGCTCAGCTCCGCGGTATCAACATCGACGGCTGGCAGCCCTTCAAGTACCTCACGGATGCTGTGATCGCCATGGGTATGGGCATTGTTCCCTTCCTGATCCCGGTTGACCGCAAGGGTACGATGGCTATGGACTGGAAGACCGCAAATGAAGCGATTTCCTGGGACGTGCTGCTCCTCTTCGGCGGCGGTCTGTCTCTCGCCTCTGCTATTCAGCACACGGGCGTTGCCCAGCTGATCGGTGCTCAGGTTGCTGTCCTTGCTGGCTCTCCGTTCCCGGTCGTGCTCTTCGGTGTGGTCTTCATCGTCACCTTCGCCACCGGCGTTACCTCGAATACCGCCCTGGCCGCAATGATGATGCCGCTGCTCGCCGCTGTCGCCAATGCCCTTGGCCTTCCGCCGCAGCCGATCCTGATGGGTACTGCCCTTGCAGCTTCCGCAGCCTTCATCCTGCCGATTTCGACGCCGCCTAACGCGATCGTCTTCGGTACCGGCAAGATCAAAATCGCGGATATGTTCAGAGCAGGTATTCTGATCAACTTCGTGGCAATCTTCGTGATCACCGGCGTCATGCTCCTGCTTGACTGATCGGTAGAAAACTGAAGCATTAAAGGCAAAGCTCCGGTTCCCTTAAAAAGGGACCGGAGCTTTTCTTTGTTCATCGCGGAACATGCGCTACGATACCTCACCGCAACTTATTTCCAATTACCAGAAAAAAAGAAATGAACGCAACGACCGATAACAAGCCTCAGCACTCCGCCGCCACACTGACGACGGTCCTCCTTTCACGCCCTGAATTCTCTGCGAAGCAGTATGTGCAGAATCTGAAAGCTGACTGGGGTTTTGAAATCCCCGCGACCGACATCGGAGAGGAGAACGGCTCTGTCGTTACGATGATCGGCGGCATGATGGTTTCTGTCTTCATGACCCCGGTTCCGGTCGAAGACGGAAAGGCTGAGCGTGAGGCGCTCACCAATTACCTTTGGGACGGCGCTGTCACGGCCGCAAAAGAGCATAAGGCCTACGTTACGGTCACCGTGCAGCATAACAACACGGATCCGGTCGTTGCCGCGACGCTCGCGGTGAAGCTCACTGCTTCCATTCTCCGGCAGGCGGCAGCCACCGCTGTTCTTACCTGCGGAACCGTGATGTCTCCGCGCTTCTACTCGGAATCCGCCGCCTCCGGCTGTGAAGGGCACCGCGTTCCGGTGATGAATCTCGTTTACTTCGGCGTCTACACCGAGAACGAGGGGCAGACCATGAATGGCTATACCTTCGGTCTCTCGAAACTCGGGTGCGAAGAAGTTGAAATCCTCAATTCTCTCCGGGAGCCGCAGGAAATCTTCGAAATGCTGACTACCGCCGCCACGTACATGCTCGACTATCACGTCAAGCTGAAGAACGGCGATACGATCGGCCTGAAGGAAGGAGAAAACTTCGCCATTTCCGAAGGGAAGGGCCAGGCGGTCGACGGCCAGTCTCTTAAGATCGCCTTTTAAGAGAATTTCCGCATCATGACGGAGTCCGCGGAAGAAAAGTCTGAAGACTGGCTTTCCCAGGCGCGGACTCTTCGTTCACAGAATCTCTGGCACGCGCTTCTTCGGCTCCCTGTACCCCATTCCGCTGAGTCAGATCCTGAAGTCTGTCTGCTTCTCGCCGAAGCCCTGCTGAAGGACCAGCAGGACGCCAGCAGGGATGCTGCGCTGCGGGCCCTGTCACTTCTTCCCTCCCCTCTCAGAACGCCTGCGCTTCACCCGCGCGCCCTGCTCCTCTCGGGACTCGCCAGACTGGCCCTGGATCAGTGGGATGCTGCTGAGTCTGCTCTTTCCGAAGCCAGGTCGCTGCTTCCTCCCGAGAGCCCAGCCGGAAACGAGGCGGCAAAGGCGCTCGAAGAAACCGCGAGCCGCACAGTCCTTCCGCTCTTCCGACATCCTTTTGCCGCCCGTGCGGCGGAATTCTGGGAAGCGGCCGCGGCGGGAGAAGACCCATCACCCCTTCTGGTCCGGATTTTCGGCGATCAGGGGTTTCCTGCCTGGGCAGAATCCGACGCCCGCAGCATAGCCTTCTCCTCCTTCGGGGTCCGGGAGACCGCGATTCTGCTCGACGTTCTCATCAAACTCGCTCCGGATGATGCTGAACGAGATCTGACACTGACTCTCGGAATACCGGCATCCGCGGCCCCTGTCCGTCTGCCATCCGGCGGGCTTCTGCCGGTACGGGACGCGCTCTTTAGGGTAAATGGATTTTCAGATGACAGATGCGCTTCAGTCTCCATCCACTCAGAAGCACTCTCGGTCATTCAGGATCCCGCAGAACGCGCCGCGGCAGCCTTTATGACAGCCGCCCGGGCGATCGGAGAAATCCGTGCAATGCGGTGCCTCACCGCGTTTCCTGCCATAACTTCTGATGAGGAAGAGGGGCGTTTTCTGAGCGCTCAGGCGTTCGCCGCCGCCCTGAGAACCCGATTCTCAGAAAAGGACTGGGAAAAACTTTCTGACCCCGATCAGCTTCTCGAAAGTGAGACCAGATACCGGGTTCCGGATTCAGCCAGTAATGAACCGCTTTTTTCAGGTCTTGAGGAAGGTGCAACCCGTTTACCCGGTTTTCCCGGGCTTTCATTCAGGGATCCGCGGGCGACACGCCGTTTCTCGCGGCCGGAGCTGTCTGCGGTGCGTTCCTCATCTCCGGCGAGGTAACAGGGAATGAGAAAACCTGCCGGAAACTCCTTCGTGACCTTGGAAACGAAACCGCTTTTTTCGTCCCACTCGGGTTCCTCTATGGAAGAGCGGGCATCCGGCTCGACTTTCTCGCGCTAGCCCCAGATGTCTTCGATATCGCGGAAGCCTATTTCTCAAGGCACTTCCGGAGAGGCAGCGTCCGGTTTTCAAGGTTCAGGCACCGAACCTCGGCTTCATCCCGGTCTGAACCCTCACAGCTTCCTGTTGAGATTTACCGGCAGCTTTAGCCTGCTGCCTTTTTCGCTTCCTTCTCTACCCTCGCGCCATCGAGAATCAGGATCAGAATCGCGCCGATGATGAGCGCGATACCGGCGATTGTCGGAAGACTGCTGTCTTCACCCAGAAGGAAAATACCGAGGCAGGCTGCTCCCATCGGCTCTGCAAGCGAAAGCGTTGCCGACACAACCGGCGCCGTCGTTTTCATGCCAAGGAAGAAAAGTCCGAAACCAAGTCCCCCCGCAATACCAAACGCGGCCGAGACGAGAAGCCCCCGGGGTGAACTCCAGATCCAGTCAATCGGAAAGAGCACCAGAACCGGTGCGAGCATCACGCTGATCATGCAGAGTCCGATCATGATGCCCGCCTCAGGCTGCATATGAGAGGACACCTCAGGACTCGCGTTCATATAGATACCGTAGACCATGGCGCCCAAAAGCGGCACGATGACCCAGCCAAGATTCCCGGCCTCAAAGCTTTTGATATTGAGAAGCCCGATTCCGACCACTGCGATCAGCGTGGCGACGTACCAGATTGGCCGCGGTGAATGACCGAGCACGAATTTCGCCACAATCGCTGACATGATCGGTGTCGCACCGACACAGACCACGGTGCCCACCGCCACACCAAGCTTCAGCGCTCCGAAAAAGAAGAAGAGCTGATAAAGACACGTGCAGCAGGCGCAGATAATGATGGCGCGCCAGGGAAGGTCCGCTGTGAGCTTCGGGAGTTTTCCGGTCGCGGCGCACCACAGAAAAAGGAAGAAGGCCGACGTTACCATCCGGACCTCGGCAATCACCCACGGGGTCGCTCCGGCCGGAGCGAGCGCCTGAAGCGTTCCCGTAACCGAGAAGCAGAGCGCGCTTAAGAGAATAAGAATCGGACCGGCAAGACGGGACTGCATGGAAACCTCATTTCGTTCTTAAATTCCGCCGGGCATTTCGCCTTCCGGGGAAGCGGAATTTTTGTGTTATCTGATGATTCTAAACTCCGATCACCGCCATATGGGACGCAGAGCTGGTTCTCCACCGGCAGGCTGCTCCCAAGGTGATGCAAAATAGACCTATCTCTTCTGGAGGGCTCTAATTTCCATGCGCATGGTATCCGAAAACCGCCGTATCTTCGATGCAGAACGGGAGCAGCTGATCGAAGCATTCAAACGCGATCATGACAGCGCAAAGCTTCTTTCGTCCACAAGCGCTGCCACAGACCGCGCCGTACTCCGGGAGTTTGCCGCACACACCCTGCCGGACGGCATCGCGCTTGTTGCAGTCGGCGGTTACGGCCGCGCGGAAATGTTCCCCTACTCTGACCTTGATCTTCTCGTTCTCGTGCCGCCGGGTCTGACGGAAGAGGAACGCTCTCCAATTCAGAGCTTTATTACATCGCTCTGGGATCTCGGTCTCACCGTAGGCGCTACCGAACGAACCGTGACCGAGTGCCTCGCTGCCGCAAGTGACATCACGGTCTGCACCTCTCTTCTGGAGTCGCGGTTTATCGGCGGGAGCCGTGCGCTCTTCGATGAATTCCAGTGTGAATTCACGATGCAGCTGGTACCGCGCGACTTTTTCCGCGACAAGATGCTCGAAATGCATCAACGGCATGCCCGGGCCGGTGACTCCCCCTACGCGCTCGAACCCAACGTCAAAGAGAATCCCGGGGGTCTTCGGGACCTGCAGGTCTTTATGTGGGTCGCGCGGGCATCCGGTTTCGGAAAATCCCTTCAGGATTTTGCCGCTCATGGACTGATCACAACGAAAGAGGCGGCAGAGCTCCGCCGCGCGATGGTTTTTCTGCAGAAACTGCGCGTTTACCTCCATATCGAAGCCCATCGGCATGAGGACCGGCTGCTCTTTGATCTGCAGGCCGCGGTCGCTGCAGACCTGGGTTTCAAGGACAGCGAGGCATTCCGGGCTTCCGAAGCTCTGATGAAGAGCTACTACCGGAACGCGAAGTCCGTGATTCAGCTTTCACTCATCCTTCTTCAGGTGCTGTCTGAAAAATACACGGGGAAAAACGCGGCTCCGATCCGCCCAATCGATTCCGAATTCGGTCTCCGGGGGGAAGAGCTGGATCTGCTGCGCCGCGGGGTATTTGATCGTCACCCGGAGGCGATGCTGCGGGCGTTTTACCTGCGGGCGACCTGGCCCGGGATTTCGCGCGAAAGCACGGCGCTCCTTCGGGCGCTCTGGCATACACTCCGAAACCCTGACGTCAATCTCGCGCCGACAGACGAAGGCCGGAAGATCTTTCTCGATATCCTGAAGCTGGATAAGGGCGTCTACCGGACACTCCGGAACATGAATACCTGGGGGATCCTAGATCATATTCTTCCCCCCTGGGCCCGGATTGACGGGCAGATGCAGCATGACCTATTCCACGTGTACACGGTTGATCAGCATACGATTCAGGTGATCCGCGGGCTCAGGCACCTGGTGTACGCCGAACACGCGCATGAGTTTCCGCTTCTTTCGCAGCTGATGGCGGAGCTCCCCGACACCTGGCGTCTGATCGTCGCGGCGCTCTTTCACGATATCGGCAAAGGCCGCGGCGGGGATCATTCGAAAATCGGTGAGGAGGAAGTGCGGGAATTCTGCCGCAGTTACGGCATTACCCCGGAGGACACCGAGTTTATTGCCTTCCTTGTCCGCGACCATCTCACTATGAGTCATGTAGCCCAGAAAGAAGATATCTCGGACCCCGCGGTGCTGCAGCGGTTTGCTGACCGCGTGGGGACTTCCGACCGGCTGAAGGCACTCTATCTGCTGACCGTTTCGGATATCCGCGCAACTGGTCCAAAGGTCTGGAATAACTGGAAGGGACAGCTTCTTGAGCGGCTCTACTTTCACGCGGCCGCCCTTCTCGGCGGTGCCGCCCCGACCCGCAGTTCCATTCTGGAAATGAGGAAAAGCACCGCGCTTGATATCGCGATGGCGTCGGGTCTCACGGAAGAAGACTGCACGAAGCTCTGGGAAAAGCTGGATGTCGCCTATTTCCTCCGGCATACCCCGGAAGATATTGCCTGGCACGCGACTGAGCTCTGCCGCTCAAACGGAGAATTCCCGCTTGTCCGTGTCCGGATGACACCGCATCGGATGTATGAAGTGCTGGTCTGCGCGGATGATGAAAAGGGGCTCTTCCTGAAACTCGTGTCAGCCCTTCAGAAGTCGAGCCTCTCGGTTCTTGATGCCCGGATTCACACAACGCGTGACGGCAAGGCTCTGGATACCTTCCTCGCGATGGACGCCGGGAAACGGCCGGAGCCGCAGGAAGTTTTTGAAATCGCGTCCTCAAATATCCTAGACTCCCTTTCAGGGCGGCGGGCGCTGCCGCCGGTACGCCTTGGACCGCTCTCCCGCCGCTCCAAGCACTTCCCGATCCGTCCTCAGGTGCTGATCGAACCGGATGCGAGCGGCACCACGTACCTGCTGACGCTCTCCTGCAACGACAGACTCGGTCTCCTCTACGCCATCTCAAGCGTTCTCTCCCGTTTCGGCGTGAACCTTCAGACCGCCAAGATTTCGACGCTGGGCGAGCGGGTGGAGGATATCTTCCAGATTTCGGGCGACATTCTTGCGGACTCGAATGTGTGCCTTAAGATAGCAGCTGAACTGATTGAAACGATTGCGCCTGCGGAAAAGTCTGCCGGTGCTTCCCGCATTACAAAAAGGTGACTCAACCCATGGCAAGCGCCAACCCTCTCAACCTCTTCGCAGCCCAGAGTCTCGACCGGGCAGCCCCTGAACTGGCTTCCCTCTTTCAGGAAGAAACCGGCACGGAAGTCATTGTCAAACTCGGACACTCAGGCTTTCTCCGTACTGAAATCGAGGGGAACCTTCCCTGCGATATCTTCTGCTCCGCTGATACCGGACATCCGAAAGCCCTGCTCACCGCGCTGAAGGCCACAAAGGGCTTTGTCTACGCCCGGAACCGGCTGGTTGTCGTCTCCAGAGAGGAGCGTCGGTTTATGCGGAGCACCTGGCTCTCGCTGCTTACGGATCCCTCGATCACAATCGGCATCAGCACGCCGAATGTTTCACCCGAAGGCGACTGGGCCAAGGTCCTCTTTAAAAACGTTGCCAAGGTCTACAGGAGTGAACCTGGCGCCTCCATCATCAGCCAGCACGCGATCCCTCTGGTCGGCGGGAACCATACGGCAGAAGATCTGCGGGGGGAAACCGCCGCAGGCTTCATGCTGCGGCACGGAGTGGACACTGCCGTGGTCTACGCAAGCGACACTGACCGGATGAAAAAGGAAGGACTTGTGATTTATGAAATCCCGGACGAAGTGATGCCTGAGATTCTCTTCGGGGCGTGCCATCCGAGATCAGGGAAATGTCCCACGAAGAATTGCGACGCATTCGCGGAGTTTTTGCTTTCAGACAAAGCTCAGGCAGTTTTCCGTAAATTCGGGTTCCTTCCCCCTACCGAAAAATCCGTGAAACTCTAGAATACCGCCCTCAAGGAATTCTTTTTTATATCAGACACAAACATGAACCGCACGACGCTTCTCAACTGGGTTCTTCCGATTGCTATTCTTCTCGGAGCCGCGGCTCCGCACAGCCACGCCGCAACGCTGACCGGGCAGGTTGTGAAGGTGGCGGACGGCGACACCGTGACCGTTCTCGCGCAGAATGGCACCCGTTACCGCGTGAGGTTCCTTGGAATCGACGCGCCGGAAAAGAATCAGGCGTTCGGTCAGGACTCACGTCAGAACCTCGACCGTCTGGTGTACCGGAAGCAGGTCACGGTCGACTATAACGGCAACGACCGCTATGGCCGGATCGTAGGCAAAGTGCTGCTCGATGGGAAGAACATCAACCTTGAGCAGATAAAGAGCGGCAGCGCCTGGTTCTACCGCCACTATGCGAAGGACGTGGCCCCTGCGGATCGCAAGGCTTACGAGGCGGCTGAGGACGCTGCCAAGTCCGCGAAACTCGGTCTCTGGAAGGACGCCTCTCCCACGCCACCCTGGGATTTCCGGGCATCGGAACGGAAGGCCACTGACACCTCAGGCCGCCACGGCAGGCACTGATTCTCATATTTCCAGATTCCTGATACACAGAAGCCCCGCGTGAAAAATTCACCGCGGGGCTCTTTTCTCCCGAAATCAGTCCTTATTTATTCCGCTTCTTCCACTCTTTCTTTGAGAGCAGGAGAACCGTATCCTCTTCAGCGAGCCCCTGGAGACCATGCCCCGCGGGGACACCTCCGACGTCGCCCGACAGATAGGCTTTTTCGCGCTTCGGACCTTCCAGTTTCGACGCCTTTTTGGAAACCCCGGAGAACCGGCTGATACCGGAACCGCCATCGAGCTCCTTATTCACCAGCCACACCGCGTCAGACGGAAGGCTTTTATCCCGAAGTGTGACCGCATCGTGGCTCGAGCAAAGCAGCTGCGCGCCATGAGGATTGGTTTCAGTTGCCTCAAAAAGTGAAATCACATCCTGAACAAGGCTCGGGTGAAGACTCGCGCTGAGACCATCGATCACCGCGACGCCGCCTTCTTTCAGCACCGGGAAGAGTTTCGAATAGAGAGCGAGCATCTTCTGGCTGCCCGCGGATTCTGCTTCCAGCGGAAGCGTGAACGTGAGACCGCCGGGTACTGAATGGCTGACAGAGAGCCGGGAGTTCGCCGCGCCGCTCCCGCGCTTCAGGGTGAGTCCCGTGATGCTGGGGTCAAGCGACGCCAGGTACTTCGTCATCCTGTCCCGGATCTCTTTCTGATGGAAGAACCCCTGCGGAAGCTCAATCGCTGCGGTTCCCGGAATCTCGGAATCCTCAAACCTGAAGCCGGTGAAGAACTGCTTCAGGGAATCAAGCGCCGGATCATCACTCTTCAGAAGATCGCTGACGGCGAGCCTCGACTCACTCAGATTCCGCAGAACCTGTTTCGCGTCCTTATCGGAAAGCCCGGGAACTTCTGTCTTTTTCCCATTGCGGCTGAATACCGTGGATTCGGCGCCTGATTCCGTCCGGGTCAGCAGTTCCTCGCGGACCTCGCGGCCAAGGATCGCCGCACAGTAGGTAAAAAAGGATTCCGGGGAGTTCCCAAACCGGAACCGGAAGACGGTCGGACGGCGGCGGCTTTCCACATCGAGAAGGAACGGGACGGTCTCAGAAACCTTCCCCTCATTTACGGATTCAATCAGAAAACGGAGAGCAGCAAAAAAGTTGGATTTTCCGCTTCCATTTGCTCCCAGGAAAAGCGCGACTGGCAGAGTCTTCGCCCCCTTGCCTTTCTTTCCCTTTTTTGACTTTGCGCTGCTCACCAGCGACACCGCTGCCGGAGCACGGAAAGATTTGAAATTCTGAATTTCAGCTTCTAGGAGCGTCATCGTCAGGATCTTCCTATGAGAATGAAAAGTGTCACACCGCGAAGGGCGTGATACATATTAGCGCAGTAAGAAGGCGCTCATCCTGGGAGGGACCTTTTCTTCAAGCCATGCGGTGAAATCCGCCGCGAGCTGCCGGGAGAGCGTGAGTCTCGCTTTCCGGCCGGCACGGCGCGCGAGCATTTCACTTAGACCCCGCGCATAACGGCAGAACGCGATCCGGTCCGCCTGATCCGCGTTCAGCGCCGCGAAAAGCCAGAGTTCGACCGCCGGCTGCACCGCGAGTTCTCCCTGAATCAGGCGGGCTGACAGAGCCTGGGGCGGTTCGGCAAAAGACGACGCATACTCAGCCGCGTCAGCGAGAAGCCTGACAATATCCGGAGTTCCGGCTGCTTCCAGTGCTGTCGCGAGCGGCAGCGCGGCCAGCAGCGCGTCTGCCACCCGGGAGGCTGACTCCGGATGCATGGTGTCAGAAAAAAGGCCTCGCGCTCGGTCCCCGTATGCGCTGAGAAGCTCGGCCTTCAGGAAGGCTGCTTTCAGGCCTTTGACAGGAAGACCTTCCGTATTGAGGAAATGCTTCTGTTCGGACGCGGGCCGCCGCCTCACAAACTCAAGGAGAGACGCAAGTGTCGGCCGGCCTTCCGCGTCCAGCCACAGCACAGGGATCGGCTGAGGGGCGGCGAGTTCAGGCAAAAGCTCCGGCTGCTTCCCGGGATTCTCGGCCTCCTGGCGCAGTTTCTCGATAACCTCCGAGAGGTCGTACCCCGCCATGTTGGACGACGCGGCGAGCGCCGGAGAAACTCTTTCAGCCGGAATCAGACGCACGAGAACGGGCTGCCTGAGAGACTCAATCACCTTTCTCTCCAGCCGGTAAAGGCCCGCGTCACGGAGCAGCTCCTCCCGGTACTCCGAGGCATGGCCCTCCCGATACGCTTTTTCAAGACCGACCGCTCTCAGATACCCTGCGACCACGAGGAGCGGTTCCTCCTCCGCGTCAGACCCGCTGCCCGGGGAAAAGAGATCTCCTGGATCCTTTACCGACAGCAGCCTCTCCGCCTCAACCACCGCGTACTGACAGGGGATCCGTTCGCTGCCAGGCGTCACAAGAAAATCGACCCGGCCGCGGCACGAATCCGCGACACGACCGCAGGACGCCACCGGCGCCCCAATCGCGATAATCCTTGAAAAGCCCAGTGCTGCGTAGCCCGGGTTCTCCGACACGGAAAAAATCACCGCGGCATGCTCAGGCGTCGTCGGGTCCGGCGGCGGCAGCTGCATGCTTTCCGGGAGACTGAGCAGTGTCTCTATCCCGGATCGGGTAGGTTTCGGATCAGATTTCTGCACCGGTTCCATGGAGAGTAGCGGATAGGTTAGGAAGGAAAAGGCGACTTTCGCGTCAGGGGTCAAAGATACACCATGCGGCGGCGGATTGCCGCCTGATGCCGGGAAATGCAGGGATTACTCACGCAGAAGGGCCGGAGAGGATCCCCTCTCCGGCCCTTCTTCTCAGGAATACGTCAGGAAGACGCTATTAGAACTTGAACGACACACCGGTGTAAACGGAAGTCGTCTGGGTCTTCGTGTCGTCGATCGCAACAGCATTCTTGACCTTGGACTGGCCATAGGAAGCGCCGGCGTAGACAGACGTACGCTTGGAAAGCGGGTAGACGTAACGGACAGCGACACCGTAGTACTGAACGTCAGCGCTCGCCTTATCACCGCTTTCGACAGCGGAGTCACCCGTTTCGCCGTCAACGTAGTAGAGACCAGCCGTCAGGTCGCCGCCGGCAACCGGAACGATCGTGCCGAGGTGAGCACCCCAGCCCTTGAGGCCCTTGCCCGTCAGACCGAGGTCTTCGTAGTTCTGGCCGGCGACTTCATCCCAGCCGCGGAAGTACTGACCCATCGCGAAAACCTGAGCAACACCTTCGAAGTTGTAGTTGCCGCCGAGGGTAACCAGCTGGCCGTCCTTCGTAATGGGCGCAGAGTCGAGCGAGCTGCGGTCAATGAATTCATAGCCGAGCACAGCCTGGAAGTTGCCGTTTTCGTAGTTCACGGCAGCGCCGGCATAGCGGTCAGCAGAGCTGCGGCCTTCAGTACCGTCAGCCTTGGAGTTCGACTTGAAGGAGTACTGGGCGGTCAACTGGAGACCAGCAAACTTCGGAGACTGATAGGTGAGGGAGTTATCGATAACGGGGGTAGCGGCCAGACCGAACACATCCCAGTCACCGCCGTCGAAAGCGTCGCCGACAGCGAAGATCTGGTCATAGGTGCCGATGGAAGAGCCCAGAGCACCGATGCGGCCGGCGGTCAGGGTGCCGTAGCGGCCAGAGAGGCTCACCTGAGCTTCACGGCCGAAGAGACGGCCGTCTTCATCAGCCTGAGTACCATCGTCCGTATTGAACTTGTCAGCGAGATTGAAGGAGACGGTGGTGTTGCCGATCTTCTCTTCACCCTTCAGGCCCCAGCGGGAGGTCTCATTCACGCTGGAAGTTATGCTGAGTTCGTCGGTCGAGGACTGGCCGGTCACTTTCTGGTGCTGATAGCCGAGGCCGGTATCAACAATGCCGTAGAGCGTAACGGACGGAGCCGCAAAGGCGGCGCCGGCAAACGTAGCAAGCGTAGCTGCCGCGATGAGGTGCTTTTTCATTTGGAACCCTAAATTGAGTTAAAAAATTAAGGCGTCTCGCCTTGAACGAAGAGGATATTACTACAAGAGAATGATTATCATCCACGGGATGACCGTATTATTTTGATTCCCTTTCAGTGATTCTGCGTCAATTCAAGGGATTATGAAAAAATTAAGTGTTGCTTTTTTGCAACACTCTAGGGAAGAAAGGCAATACTTTGACCCAAACGGGTAATACCTAGGCGAGTACACTGACCTCTTCAGATTGTTTCAGTGATCGGAAAGGATGCATTTCGAATGGAAGAGTTGAACGAACTGTTCTATAAGGACCCCTACCTGAAGTCATTCGCAGCCACTGTGACTTCGTGCAGTGAAGGGAAGAACGGATTTGAAGTAGTGCTTGACGACACCGCGTTTTACCCGGAAGGCGGCGGCCAGCCTGCAGACCATGGAACGCTCGGTGCCGCTCAGGTGACCGATGTGCGCCGTGTGAAGGGCGTCATTATTCATTACACCGATAAGCCCCTCGAGGCAGGCACCAAAGTCGAAGGAAAGATCGACTGGGAACGCCGTTTCGATAACATGCAGAACCACACCGGAGAGCACGTCCTTTCCGGCCTTGTGCACGCGAAATTCAAGTACGAGAACGTGGGTTTCCACATGGATGACGATATCGTCACAGTTGACTTTAACGGTCCGATGACTGAGGAAGAGCTGAAGGCGATTGAAAAGGCGGCAAACGACGCGGTTGCAGCTGATGTACCCGTCGAAGAACTCTTCCCCTCCGCCTCTGAGCTCGAGACGCTCGACTACCGAAGCAAGAAAGAACTCACGGGACGCGTCCGCATCATCGACATTCCGGGGCTTGACCGCTGTGCCTGCTGCGGCACTCACGTGAAGAAGACGGGGGAGATCGGCATGATCAAATGCCTTACCCTCTCGAAGCACCGGGGCGGCGTCCGAATCGAATTTGTCTGCGGCGGCAGAGCTCTCCGCAGTTTCGCGAAGAAGGTTGAGGAAGCTCAGGCCGTGTCTCAGCTGCTCTCCGCGAAACCGGACGAAATTTCAGCCGCTGTGAGAAAAGTGCTCGCGGAAGTCCAGGCCCGGGATGCGAAGATCGCTGAACTTAACCTCCGCTACTTCAGAATGCGCGCGGATGCCCTTCCCTCAGGCGGAAAGTTCCTGCTTGCTGAAGAGGAAGGGCTGACACCGGGAGATCTGAAGACCTTCTGCAATCTGCTCACGGAAGAAAAGAAGGCCGATGTCTGCGCGGTGATCGCTGCGGTGCCAGGCTCCGATCCTGACACCGCCTGGAACTACATGATCGCGTCCGAAACCGCTGATCTCAAGACAGCCGGCAAGCCGCTCAACCAGGCTCTGAACGGACGCGGAGGCGGAAACGGGAAATTCCTCCAGGGCACCTACAAGGCCCCGAAGGCTGAAATTGAAAAGGCGCTGAACGCGGCTTTCAACGCCTGACCTGCAGGCAAAAAGAAATCCGGGCGGTTTCCCGTCCGGATCTTTGTCTGAGAGGAAATGCCGGACTGTATGAAAACAGTTCCGGCATTTTTCTTCCCAACAGCTTCTTAGTTGTGCTTCCGGCTCGTACCGGCAGAGATACCAAGGAGGACAGCCGCGCCAAGCACGGACTTCGTGAAAGCACCAGCGATGAACGGGGTGACGCCAAGCGCCATGCCCTTCGCGAAGCCCATCATGACCGCGAGCCAGGCACCACCGATAATCAGGCAGAGAATATTGCCCGCGAGCATCGCGATGAATCCCTTCACAAAGCTGCGGCCGCTGAAACCGTGCTCAACCATCCAGCCGGTGAGCATGGCGCAGATCGGGAAGGAGAAGAGGTAGCCGCCAGTCGGGCCGAAGAAGCGGGCGATACCGCCGACCGCACCCGGAGCGAAAACCGGAAGACCGAGAGCGCCCTGCATGAGCCAGAACAGCACGGTGAGACCGCCGAGTCTCCAGCCGTACACTGCGCCGACAACCGTAATCGCGAACGTCTGCATCGTGATCGGCACCGGAACCATCGGAACCGTGATATAGGAACCGGCCGTCAGAATAAGAGAGCCGAAAAGAACAGCCACAGCCTTGAAGAGGAGCGACTGCGCTTCGAGCCATTTAGCGGTCGAAAAAACAGATGCGGATGAAACCATGCTCTGAAACTCCATTCATTAAGTATGAAAACAGGGGTAGTCTAGCAACAAGAAATTTCCGTGTAAGAAAAAGCGCTGAAAAGGTTGTCCCCTCTCAGCGCTAATCCTCAGAACTCTTGTTCAGCCCTTGAAAATGGGCAGATCCGAGATCATGCCCCGGAATTCCGGAGCATCGAGCATCTGATACTCGAGAACTCCGACACCGACCACGTCAACGGCCGCGCTCACGCCCTTAAGCAGAGTGCCCACCTTCTTAAGCGAACTGAGATCGGGATCCGAAAGGTCAACCAGACCTTCCTCACGGTAGATACCGGAGCGGATATCCGCTGAACCCACGGAGTCCAAATCGATGTGAATAGCCAGGTGCTTGATGCCGGACGCTTTGAGCCAGTCCAGAACCGCGGTATTGCCCGCGTCAAGCGCTTCCTCCTTCGCGAGGCCGATTTCCAGATGATGGAACTGGATATCTTCCGCGGGAGGCACCTCGTCGGCTCGCGTGCTGACGAAGAAGAACCGGGAGGGAGGAATCGAGGTCTTCATCAGCCCCGGAATCTGCGCCGCATCACCGGTAAACGTGCTGAACAGCGCGGCGCGCTTACGCCAGAAACGCTCCGGCGTTACCGGCTCACGATGGACATCGAGCCACAGAACACCGAATCCCTCGTACTTTTCATTCAGGTAATCAATCGGAGCAACGCAGGCCGCGCCGTCCGTCGAGAACGCGATCACGCGGTCCGGTGCCTTGGCGTCCAGAACTTCCCGCGCGGCGTTGTAACACACCTTGAAGTCTTCCGGAGAAAGAATGGTCAGGGCTCGCGCCGCTACAACTTCATTCTGAGTCCGCTCCGGGCTCACATCTCCAGGAGTGATTTCAACGGTCTCTGAATGCTCACCCTGAGGCGCAATGCTTGCCAGAAACCGGGGCACGAACCCCGATCCCGGATTCGCGCCGTGCTGCCAATCCGGAAAAATCAGACGAAGCGTCTTTTCTGCACTTGCCATGGATAGCTCCTTTATGGGCACGATTTCTGTTATGTTTTTCCCGAGGGGGATGTCGTTCCCAAATCTGTTAGCTAGAACATTTTTTTACTTCCTGCACAATACGATAATAATTAATTTGGTGGGAATTTCTAGACGCCCATAGCCCTACGCTTTTCGGGGTACCAAATTTACGGGTTCGGACTTTTCCCGGGTACGGTCCCGAAGGAGCCTTGCGGAATTAAGAATCACAAAAACCGATCCGCCGTTATGGACCAGAGCTCCCACTACCGGCCCCATCAGCCCGAGCATTCCAAGCCCCGTCGCGACCAGATTGATTCCCATCGCGAAAGTGATATTCCACTTGATCATCCGAAGTGTTCTGCGGGAAAGGCGGAAGAGATGCGGGACCTCATCAATCGAGTCCTTGACGAGAACAATGTCTGCGGCCTCGATCGCAATATCGGATCCGACGCCTCCCATGGCAATACCGACGCGGGATGCTTTGAGAGCCGGGGCGTCATTCACACCGTCACCGATCATGGCAGCCGGTTTCCCGCTCCTCTCCCCTTCCCGCAGGAATTCAAGTTTCGTTTCCGGAAGGCAGTTCGCCTCAAAGCGGGGGATACCCGTTTCTTCCGCAATACGCTTGGCCGCCACAGCGTTGTCACCTGTCAGGAGCACCGGAGAAACGCCAAGCGCCTTAAGCTCCGCGACAGAACGGGAAACTGAGCTCCGCACGGGATCGTTCAGCGCGATAAATCCGGACGGCACTCCATTCACCGCTATATAGATCACTGTGTCACCGAGATCCAGGTAGCGCTTCGCCGCAGACTCCAGTTCTGAGGCACGGGGGTCTCCTCTATCCGCGATGAACCCGATCTTCCCGGTCCGAACTGACTTCCCACCAACCGAAGCCTCAACCCCCTTCGCGGGGATCATACGGAAGTCAGATACCGCTGGGAACGCCTCCCGGTGGTCATTCTTCCAGCCATTCACAATCGCTTTTCCGAGCGGGTGTTCGGACAGCGATTCGGAGGCTGCCGCCAGCTGATAGAGCTCCGTATCCCGAATTTCCGAATTTACAGAGTGGACAGTTTCCACGCGGGGGCTCCCCGCGGTCAGCGTGCCGGTCTTATCAAACGCCACCTGTTTCACATCAGCGAGACGCTCGAGCGCATCGCCCTCCTTCACCAGCACACCGTGCCGCGCGGCGTTTCCGATTGCTGCCATGACCGCGGTCGGAGTCGCAAGCACGAGGGCGCAGGGGCAGAAAACGACCAGCACGGTTACCGCACGGATGATTTCGCCTGACGCGAGGTAAGCAATCACAGCGCAGGTAAGCGCCATCACAACAATCCAGGTAGCCCAGCGGTCCGCGACACGCACGATCTTCGCTTTTCCGGCATCGGCGCTCTTGATGAGGGCCGCCATTCTGGCAATCGTTCGGTCATCCCCCACTTTGGTGGCTTTCATAAGGAAGGTGCCAAACCGGTTGACGGTCCCGGAAATCACTGTGTCCCCCGGACCCCGATCAACCGGCACCGGTTCACCTGTCAGCACAGACTGATCGATCGATGTGATGCCGTCCAGAATCTCGCCATCAACGGGCACCTTTTCTCCCGGGATCACCCGGACAGTGTCACCTGCCTTGACTTCCTCTGCCGGGATGACGGTTTCCGTGCCGTCCGGGCCCACAATCCGCGCGGTTTCAGGCGTCATCGCGACCAGACGCTCAAGTCCCGCCTGCGCCCGCTTCACCGTGAGTTCCTCGAGGAGACCCCCGATCTGCATAATGAGCGCCACTTCGCCCGCCGCAAAATACTCTCCGATCGCGACCGCGGCGATAAGCGCGAGCGATACCAGCACATCGGCCCGGATATCAAATTCAGTAATAAGCCCAATCGCGGCTTCTTTCAGAATCGGAAGTCCGCAGAAAACGATGGCAATCCAGGCGGGATCAAAACCCGCTACCCGGACGCCTGCAAAAGAGGCGAGAAGAAATGCGCCGCTTACGATCAGGATGGCGATCTGAATGATCGCCTCACGGTCAAGGATCTTTGTGTGCTGCATATGCCGGTACCCGTATAGGTATATTCAGGAGAATAAAAATTATTCCCATTTCGGGAATACGGGTGTGACTATACCCCACGGGGTATCAATTTTCAAGACCTGCGCGTGAAGTGCTCCACCGCATCCGCAAATTTTTTGATCGTTTCTTCGGCGTCTCCATTTTCAATGCCTTCAAGGACACAATGCTGCAGGTGCCCTTCAAGCACAATCTGGCCGACGCGATGCATAGCTCCCTTCACAGCATTGATCTGAATAAGGATCTCTTCGCAGGGCACATCCTCATCCACCATCTTGTCGATCGCCTTCACCTGACCGAGGATCTTATTGAGGCGTCGGTGAAGATTCGGTGCATCCATGCATTCGCGCATAAAAGTAACTCCTTCGGAAAATCCGGTTAAGTATAGCTGTTGAATCACCGAAAATTGATTGCAAAAGGAAACCGCTCTATTTAAAAGAAAGCGCGGAAGGAATCCACTTCCCTCCGCGCCCTATATTTATTCAGCAGCGTGCGGTCTCAGGACACACCGACGATACCTTTGTCATCCGTATCCGGCCCGATGAACCCGGGGGTTCCGGCGGGAGCAGGCTTTCCCGTTTCGGGTTTCGGAGACTTTGAAGCGTCCGATGGCTTCTTTTCCCCGCTCTTCATTTCAGCAAGAACACCCTCGGCTACCGCCACGGCTTCTTTTCTTTCCGCCGTGGTCATACCGGCTGTCGCCTTCGCAAAAGCCATGACCGTCTGGTCAGCCTTTACTGACTTGCGAATGATCTCAATCGGCTTCAGCGTCTTCTGATCCTCATAGGAACGGAAGGGCTTATCAGCCTTCGGCAGAATCAGCGGCCGCAGGAAGAGGCCCATCTGTACTCTTTCATGCTGCAGTTCTTTATGAAGTGACACGAGGAGCAGTGCGATCACGAAGGAGAACGGAAGCGCCGAAATAATCAGCACGTTCTGCAGGGCTCCAAGACCGCCCGAAAGAAGCAATACGCAGGTGAGAGCGGAAAGCAGCACACCCCAGATAGCCTTCGTGCGGAGACGAGGTTCCAGATTTCCGTTTTCACTCAGCATGCCGAGCACGAACGACGCCGAGTCGGCCGAAGTAATAAAGAACGAGAACACCAGCACCACGGCAACCATCGAGAGAACCCGCCCGAAGTCGTAATGAGCGAGAGCGCCGTACAGCACGGTTTCAGTCGGCAGATTCGCGAGATTCACACCGCCGATCTGCACCGCGGTCGTGAGCGAACCAAAGACCGCGAACCAGATGCAGCTGAAGATCGTCGGGATCAGGATCACGCAGAGCAGGAACTCACGGATCGAGCGGCCGCGCGAGATTCGGGCGATAAAGACGCCGACGAAGGGAGACCAGGAAATCCACCAGGCCCAGTAGAAAATGGTCCAGGACTTGATCCAGTCGTGGTGACTCTGATCAAACGGCGCCACGTTGAAGCTCATGCTGATGAAGTTCTGCAGGTAATCGCCCGTTGAGGTCACCAGCACATTCATGGTCTGAGCGGTCGGGCCGATCGCGAGAGCCGCGAACACGAAAGCCACCGCGAGGATGACGTTCGCGTTCGAAAGCCACCGGACGCCGCGGGAAATACCGGAGAGCGACGAGGCAATAAAGCAAACCGTCGTGATGCCAATGATGATCAGCTGAACCGTTGAGTTATTCGGAATGCCAAAGAGGTAATTCAGACCGCCGTTAATCTGCATGGCACCGAACCCAAGGCTCGTCGCAACGCCGATCACTGTGGCAAGGACCGTCAGCACATCAACTGCCGTTCCGAGCGGCCCGGTAGCGTGCTTGCCGAAAAGCGGCTTCAGAGTGACAGAGAAAAGCGCTTTTTCCTTTTTACGGAAACGGAAGTACGCAAGCGCCAGAGCCACAATGCCGTACACCGCCCAGGCGGAGAATCCCCAGTGGAAGAAGGAATACTGGAAAGCGTCTCGGAGCGCTTCAACAGAACCCACTTCAGGTCCCGGAGTCGATGTCGCGAAATGGGCGAGCGGTTCTGCTGCGCCCCAGAAAACAAGGCCGATACCCATACCGGCAGAGAACAGCATCGCGATCCATGAAGCCCGTGAAAACGTCGGCTTATCCCCCGGATTTCCGAGGTGGATGTTTCCTATCGGACTTATCATGAAAACCATGCAGACAATCACGATGAGTGCGACAAGAAGCAGATAGAACCATCCAAAATCGGTTGAAATGGTGTCGCAGAGCTGGGAGGTGGCCGCAAGGAACTGAGAGGGCCAGGCGAGACACGCTGCGGTAAGGCCGGCAACAATCAGAAGTGAGAGCAGGAAGACAGGGGTGAGCTTTTTCTTTTCAGTCGTGGCTTTGACGGGATCCGCCTTTTCCTCTTCTGTGGCGACTGAGCCAAAGCCGGTTTCCCGGTCTTCCTCGTTACTCGGCGTGTGAAGCGGATAAAGGTCGTGAAAATCCCGATGCAGCTCATGCATCTCTGTCTTCAACTCCTCAGATATTTTTTTGTTTTTCTGCATTAAGCAAAATCTCCTTTAGAGTTGAACAGGGGACTGCTTTCTTGTTCTTCAGGCTCCAGGCAACACCCACTGCGGGGTCCAGCGGTTCAGTGACCCGAAAAGCGCCGGGCTGATAAGCGGAATGTTCCGCCCGAAATGAATGCGTCGCCGTGATGCGGTCAGGCAAATCACCTGAAGGTGAACTCTGTGCTTTTCGATACCCGGGAAAGAACTTTTTCCCGTCAGAATCCTCAGCTGACAGAATTCAATTAAGAGGCAGCTAATAATGACGGAAGCAAAATGACTGCTTCCAGAATTCAGAAACCGGAATGTTTCCCGGTTCAAACGGCATTCACGGTCCGGAGAATCAGAGGTTCCTTATTCCGTGAATAAACTTGCAGGTTTTCCTGGCACCCGCTGACGCTATTTCCGTGCGGATGCAGTACGCAATATGCTTGTGGGCAATTGGCGCCGGGAGGCGCTTGAAGCCGATGGGGTAATCTCTTTTTCCCAGCCGGCAATTCCTGCAGACAGACTTAATTGTAACACAGATTAATTATCAATGCGAGGGTTTTTCCTGAAAGATATTTCATTCAGGCACCATCCCGCGTCATTTGTCATTATTTGTGCCATATCTTCTGCCAATCAAATAAAACAGGATCACTGTATCTTTTTTTCTCTTATCCAAGGCGATAATTCTGCGTATTTCCCGGTATTGCTTAACCTCACCACCTGGGTTTCCCGCCTTTATAAAAGGTCAGTAAGCCAAATAATAATGATCAGCTCTCAGATTTTCTGGTCTACAAATTTTTAAGAATATCGGAGATCTCAAAGATACCTTCCTCAATACTGCCCACTGCTCTGCCGGGATATTGAAACGAATACTGCCAGCTGCCGGCTTTGTTTCCGCTCTTAATCCACAATTTGCATACGAATTTTATTTTCGTATGAAACAAGGTATACTGCTACCCGCCTGACAACAGAACGGCGCCAAAGTTATTCCGCCTTCCGGGAGCAATTCATGAAAAAACTGCCTGTTCTTCTCGCTTTATCCGTCATCTCCGCCGCGCTTCTTGCGGGATGCGGCGGCAGTGGAAAAACAGACAGCACCGAGCTTCGTTATGCCTCCATGAAGGACATCCGGAACATCAACCCCCATCTTTATCTCGGGGAAATGGCGGCACAGGCCATGGTGTTTGAGCCTCTCGTGGTCAGCACAAAGGATGGCATCAAGCCCTGGCTTGCCGAAAGCTGGACCATTTCACCTGACGGCCACACTTATACCTTCAGGCTTCGTCAGGGCGTCAAATATTCAGACGGGACTCCGTTTGATGCCGAATCCGTCAAACTGAATATCGAAGCGGTTCTTCAGAATAAGGTCCGGCACGCCTGGCTTGATTTCACGAACGAGATCGCCTCTGTCGACGCCCCCTCCCCTGATACGGTGGTTCTTAAACTTCATCACGCTTACTATCCGACGCTCACTGAACTGAGTGTCACGCGTCCGTTCCGCTTCATTTCCCCGAAATGCATGAAGAGTGGTTCCACAAAGGACGGCGTTACCTGTCTCAGCGGCACGGGGCCCTGGGTGCTGTCCGAGCATAAACAGAACCAGTATGCGGTTTTCACAGCAAATCCCTCTTACTGGGGCGCGAAACCGAAGCTGCAGAGCGTTCGCTGGACAGTTATGCCCGACGCCCAGACGATGCTGATGGCGCTGCAGAAGGGGGAAATTGATCTGATCTTCGGCTCAGACGGCGATCAGATTACGAGTGACACCTTCGCGAAACTTCAGAAGGAAGGCCAGTACGCGGTTCTCGCGAGTGATCCGATCGCGAGCCGCGCCGTGCTCCTCAATTCAAATCCGAAAAACGCCCCCGTCACCGCTGATCCCGCTGTCCGTGAAGCGATTCAGCGCGCGGTCAACCGCAAGGCGATCACTGAAGGCGTTCTGAATGGACTTGAGTCACCGGCTGAAACGCTTTTCGCGAAGAATGTCCCAGGCTGCGATGTTCCGCTGAAGCCCCGTCCTTATGATCCTGCCGCAGCTGAGAAGATCCTTCGGTCTGACGGCTGGCAAAAGGGTTCTGACGGCATCTATATAAAGAATGGGAAACCCTGTGAGGTCACTTTCTGGTTCAACTCCAATAACACTCAGGAAAAGGCAATTGCTGAGGCCATTCAATCCGACCTCGCGAAAGTCGGCATCCGCATGAATATCCGGGGGGAAGAGAAACAGGCTTATCTCGACCGGCAGAGAACCGGAAAATTTGACATGCAGTACTCGCTCTCCTGGGGCGCTCCGTACGATCCGCAGAGTTACTTCTCAAGCTGGCGTATTCCGGTTCACGGCGACTTCCAGGCGCAGACCGTACTCCCCGACAAAGCTCTGATTGACCGGGAAATTACATCTCTCATGACGGAACAGTCAGAAACGAAACGCGCCGCCATGATCCGTGACATTCTCACCCGGATACATGACTCCGCGGTCTACGTTCCGATTTCCTACTCCCGAACCAAAGCGGTTTACCGTACCTCACTCTCGGGTGTGGGATTCAGGGTGTCACAGTACGAAATTCCGTTTGAAGACATGTTCTTCAAAAACGCCAAATAAGGAGAGAGACTCCCAATGCTGCGGCTGATTCTGAAACGGCTCATCTTTCTTATCCCGATTCTTATCGGGATATCGATGATTTCGTTTTTAATCACCTCTCTTTCGCCATCCGATCCCGCCGAGGTCGCCATTCGCGTGAACGCCATGGTGCCGACACCGGAGCTCATAGCGGAAACACGATCCGAAATGGGACTCGACCGCCCGATAGCCGTCCGGTGGGTGGATTGGATCACCTCCGCCCTTCATGGAGACCTGGGCCGCAGCTGGGTTTCCGGACGCCCTGTCGCGGAGGAATTTTCCGAGGCGCTCCCCGCCACACTGAAACTCGCGGCCGCAGCGCTCGCCATCATCATTCCGCTCTCAGTTCTATGCGGCGCGATCTGCGCATCACGCGAGGGCGGCAAAACGGATCACCTGATCCGATCAGTGGTCTTCGCCCTTTCCTCTCTCCCTGACTTCTGGGCCGGGCTTCTCCTGATGTGGCTCTTCTCCGTTTTCCTTGGATGGCTGCCGACAAGCGGCATGACCCGGTCGGATTCGATTATTCTCCCGGCCGTGACGCTGTCACTCGCCTATATCGGCACCTATGTGCGCCTCATCCGGGCGGAAATGGTGGAAACGAACCATGCCGGCTGGGTGCTTTTCGCCGAGAGCCGTGGTCTTTCCCGGACCAGGATTCAGCTTCATAAACTGCTGAATTCTCTCCGGGGCAGCGCGACCGCTCTCGCGATGTCAATCCCGAAGCTGATCGCCGGGGCTTTCGTGGTCGAATGTATTTTTGCCTGGCCCGGAATCGGCAGACTCTGCGTCACGGCGATTTTCAACCGTGACTTTCCGGTGATTGAAGCCTATGTGCTGCTGATGGCGGTGTGTTTCATCCTTTTCAACCTGGCGGGGGACATCTTCACCGCCTGGCTTGACCCCCGTCTGAGAAGGCAGGGTTCGACGCTCTGAGGAGGGATGAAATGAATATTCTCTTCAGGCGATTCAGAGAAAACCGCGGGGCAACCGCGGCAGCCGGGCTCATCCTCGCGATCGCGGTGATTGGGGTTCTTGCCCCGGTTCTGCCGCTCTCCAGCCCGACTGAAATCAGTCTGACGGAAAAGCTCCTTTCCCCGTCCCTCACTCATCTTCTCGGAACGGATTCTCTCGGCCGGGATCTGCTTTCACGTCTTATCTGGGGGATCCGCTCAACGCTCTTCACGGGCGCGGCTGCCATGCTGATCACATGCCTTGCCGGTGCCGCGTATGGCGCGGTTTCTGTCATTCTGGGCGGCAGAGCCGAATCCCTCATGATGAGAGCGGCGGATATCTTTATGAGTTTTCCGTCAGCCGTCCTTGTACTCGCGATCGTCGGAATCGCAGGACCCGGTCTCGGCAATATTCTTTTTGCCTGCGCCGCGGCGAAGTGGCCCTGGTACGCCCGGATGATGCGGACCATCCTCCGCTCGATCATGCAGTCCGGATATGTTCAGTATGCCCGTGCGGCCGGTGCCTCTCGGTTCCATATTCTTTTCTCTCACCTGCTCCCGGGCGCAGCCGGGGAATTTTTCGTCCTGATGACGATTGATACCGGAGCCGTGATTCTGATGATTTCATCCCTCTCCTTTCTGGGTCTCGGCACCCAGCCTCCGACACCGGAATGGGGAATGATGCTGTCAGAAGCGAAGAATGTTCTCTCGCTCTACCCCTGGCAGATGCTCCCTCCTGGACTCGCGATTCTGACCACGGTCGCCGCTTTTAATTTCCTCGGAGACTCACTCCGGGATGTTTTCGATATGCGGCATGTCACTCCGGAGGGAGACCAGGCATGAGTGAGCTGATTCTGAAAACGGACGGTCTGCAGATAAAAGCCCCAAACGGCCGGACTCTCGTAAGCGAAGCCTCGTTTGAAGTGCGTTCTGGTGAATGCATCGCAATTGTCGGCCCGTCGGGAGCCGGGAAAACCACATCTGTCCTCGCTTCGCTGGGTCTTCTCTCCTCGCGGTTCGGCCTCTCGGGGTGCATCTCCTGGCTCGACGGTCCTGCCGTTCCGGCCTCATCCTCCCGTCCTTTCCGTCTCGGGCGGGACGCTGTGCTGCTCACTCAGCAGCCGATGGAAGCCTTTGACCCTCTGATTCGGATCGGGCGCCAGATTGAAGAAACTCTGGAGAAGGCCTTTCCGGGCACGGGAAAGTCTGAGGCGCGGTCCGCCATCCTCGCCACACTTCGCCGTCTGGGTTTTGATCGGCCCGAAGACGTGATCCGTCGTTTCCCGTGTGAGCTTTCGGGCGGCATGCTGCAGCGATGCATGACAGCGATCGTCAGGCTTCTTAAACCGCGGCTGATCGTTGCTGACGAACCGACATCGGCTCTCGATATTCTTTCCTCCTCGTCTGTTCTCACGGAACTTCTCGGTGCGCAGAAAGAAACCGGGGCCGCCCTGATTGTGATCACGCATGACGTGGCGTCTGTCCTGTCGATCGCTTCCCGGATTTATGTCGTCGATCGGGGAAATACGGTCGAAACCCTCATTCCCGGGAACCTCGCGGGCGCGGAGCACCCTGCTTCAGAGCGGCTTCTCTCCGCGCTCAGGACTCTGCCGGAAGACCGACCGGCATTGCCTGCCTCATCCACTCCATTTATTGAAGTGAAGGATGTCCGCAAAACCTATGCCGGCCCAGGATTTCTTTTCCGCGGGAAAGTCACCAATGTGCTGGACCGAGTGTCCTTCACTCTGAAAAAAGGTGCCTGCACCGGACTTATCGGTCTCTCCGGCGCCGGGAAAAGCACGCTTTCACGGATTCTTCTGGGGCTGGAAAAAGCGGATTCCGGACAGGTGCTTTTCGATGGGGTGACGGTTCACGCCTGGAAGAAGGTGCATCCGGGATCGCTCAGCATCGTGCTGCAGAACTATACAGACTCCGTAAACCCCAATAAAACCGTTGGGGAAATCATCGAGGAGCCTCTGCGGATCGCGGGCCTGAATACCGGAATCCAGCAGAGGACCGAGGAAATGCTTTCAAAGGTCGGACTCACCGAGGACTTCGCAGCGCGATTCCCACATGAACTCTCCGGCGGTGAACTCCAGCGGGTCTGCATCGCGCGGGCTCTGGCTCCCGCCCCCCGCTTCATCATTTTTGATGAAGCGCTTTCAGGGCTCGACGCTGCTCTGCAGCAGGACATCCTGCAGCTGCTCCGCAGCCTTAAAACCCCTGAGTCAACCTGGCTCTTTATCACACACGATCTGACGGCCCTTCGGTCAATCTGCACCGATGCCGTTCTTCTCGAGGATGGCCGCGCGGCGCTTCAGATCGACACCTCGGCAATTGACACGTCTGAGAATCCGCTCCTCAGGCAGCTTGCCTCCCTTTTTAAAGAAAAATCCCGGCTCACGGCCGGACTCACACTGAAAGGCAGACCATGATTTCTGAACAGCTGACCGAAAAAAACTCCATAACCGCATCCCTTATCCAGGCGTTTGATCGCGATATTGAAGAGGAAATTACTGAATACTGGAATCGCCGCGCTGAAGGATTCGCAAAAACGAGGCTCGCTGAACTTTCGGGTCCGGTGAAATCCCGCTGGATGCATGAAATTGCCTCTGCTGTGCTTGGCACATCCCATTCTCTCCGTATCCTTGATGTGGGTACCGGAACCGGTTTCTTCCCGATTATCACGGCGCCGCTCGGCCATCGGGTAACGGGGATTGACCTATCGCCTGAAATGATTGCCGAAGCGAAAGCCGCGGCGGCTCACTTTGACGTCAACGCTGAATTCCGGGTCATGAACGCTCAGGCACTGGACTTCGAGGATGAAACGTTTGATCTCATCCTCACCCGCAATCTCACCTGGACACTGCCTGACGCGAGAACCGCTTACAGCGAATGGTTCCGCGTTCTGAAGAAAGGCGGGCGCCTGATCAATTTCGATGCGGACTACGGCTCTGTGTCCTTTGAGTCCCTCACTCATGACCTCAAGGATCAGGGGGTCGAGAACGCCCATAAAGGGCTATCGGATAATTCCCTCGCTGAATGCGACCGGATCAAAGACAGCCTCGGAATCAGCGATGAACGCCGTCCGGAATGGGATTTTCAGGTACTGACTGAAATCGGTTTTGAACGTGTTTCCCTTGACAATTCGCTTTCTGACCGGATCTACCTCGAGTGTGATGAAACGTTTAATCCCGTCCGTATGTTCCGTATTGACGCGGTAAAAGCCTGAACGGATCTCTCTGTCACAGGAACTGACTCATGAATTGCCGACTCGCTGCCGCATTGAGTGCCGCCCTTCTGATCCCGGGAACAGCCTTTTCGTCCGGTCTGACACTTTATGGTGTCGTTGATACCGGACTTCGCTACTCCCATACCGCCTCTGAAGGCACTACAGCAGACAGCCTCCAGATGATGAGCGGACAGAATGCCGGTTCCCGTTTCGGTTTCAAAGGCGGAGAATCGCTCGGCAGCGGCTGGAGAGTTGGGTTCAAACTCGAAAATCAGTTTGAATCGGACACCGGAAATGAAAAAGGCGGCCGGCTCTTCCACCGCCAGTCGACAGCCGATGTCAGCTCTCCCTACGGCACAGTCACTTTCGGGCGGATCGGCACCTTTTCTTCCGCGGCCGGAACGTACGACCTTTTCTTCGGGACCGGGGACGCTTTTGATGGCGGAGACGGGCTCATTACCGGCCCCTATTCCTTTGACACGCGCCGCAACAACACGGTGACTTATGAGTCCCCGTCTGCCGCCGGGTTGACGGGGTACCTCCAGTACTCCTTCTCCCAAGGCGATGAAGCTCCGCATGAGAGCGGGAATGAGCGATACCTCGGTGCCGCCGCGGCCTATCGTCGGGGAGCCCTGAACGCTGTCATCACGGCGGAACGCGTCCGATACGCTGCCATTACCGGCTTTGGAAAACGGGAGGATAAACAGGTCTATGGGCTTGCGGGAAGCTACGACTTTGGGACTTTCAGGCTTCTCGGCGGTCTGCAGTATGTCACCGGAGCGGATAATCTTGCCGGTCTCTGGCTTGGAAAACTCGCGGATGGATCGGCAGATTACGGCCGCCTCAGCGGGGCCGCGGTGGGACTCGGCGCGGTCATTCCCCTCGGAAAAAACAAAGTTGAAGTGATGACAGGATATGCCTCCGGCCGTTACGGCAAAGAATTCGCGCAGGCAGGCGAAACGTACGATCTGACAGGCTTCAGCGCCGCGATCCGCTATCACTATGTCTTCAGCAAGCGGACCGAGATTTATACCGGCATCGGGTACCAGCAGTACAAAAAGGACTTTGACACGGTGCCGGGCCGGAAGACCCGGATTACGCAGGTTGCTGCCGGAATGACACACCGTTTCTGATTACGTATTTATACATTCTGTGAATAGGAATCCACAGGATGGATACCTCTGCGGATTTCTGCAGCAAGAAAAATTTCACTTGAATTACGCGCGAAAAAAACCGCGGCAAGGAAGAGGCGCATAGTCGCAACTGACCCTTTCCGCGGTTTTAATCTGATGAGCCGCAGTTTATCGGGCTTCAAGCGCTTTGATCCTGCGAACGGCTTCCGGCGGCAGCTCAATCATTAACTCACCGGGCTGCGGCGCTGAAGGTGCCGGAAATTCTCTTCCGTCTTCTTCATAAAAGTCGATCGAAGTGACCAGCGCGTCGAGCGCCATCTCTTTCAGTTCTTCAATGCTTTCAGCCTCGGTCAAAGCCTCCGGCACATCCCGGAATGAGCCGATAAAACCTCCTTCACCATTCGGGGTGGCTTTTACCGGATATTGATAAATTTCAGTCATAGTCTTATTTCTTAGTTTCTGTTTTGTTTTCCGAAGAGGATTCCACAGAATTCTTTCTTTCAGGGAATTTCTTTTTGCTCACGGCATATCCGATCAGGAAAAAAACGGGACCCAGGACTGCGAATGCCCCGAAAATGCCCATTATTTTCTCACCCAGTGTCTGCGCAAATGGCGGCGTCGGCAGTCCCATCAGTATCCGGACAATGGGACCCCCGAGCTGATAACTGAGGAATATCACTGGCCACAGAGCAAACTGCAATGCATAGGAAGCCCGGCTCTCCGGGTGCCAAAAGTGACGTGAACACCACCAGAGCGCAACGGGAATCAGAAAAGCCAAAATTCCCGCATATAAACCAAAGGTGCTGGAAATCCGATCAGCCGTTTCGAAGTCCATAGAGCCTCCGGAAAAACAACCTGAGCACTTATTATATAAAAATAATAACTTTTAATATAATCCATGCCTCTCTGCTCTGAGTGTCAGGCTTATGCGATTGACGCAATTTTTTATTTTGATCGAATTCTGCTCTGGGACGTCCGAGCGGTCAGTTGGCCATTGCAGTAAATAAAAAGCCTGGGGAAATCTGTCATTCCCCAGGCTTTCGCTTTTCAATTCAGATCAGCAGTTTGAACGGGATTATTCCCACTCAATCGTCGCTGGCGGCTTTCCGGAGACGTCATAGCAGACACGGTTGATGCCCTTCACTTCATTGATAATGCGGTTGGACACCTTGCCGAGCAGCTCATAGGGCAGGTGGGACCACTTGGCCGTCATGAAGTCCGTCGTTTCGACGCAGCGCAGCGACACAACCCAGTCGTAAGTACGGCCGTCGCCCATGACGCCCACAGAGCGCACCGGGAGGAAAACCGTGAAGGCCTGGGAGACCTTGTCGTACCAGCCGGCGTTATGCAGTTCTTCAATGAAGATCGCGTCAGCTGCGCGGAGCAGATCCGCGTATTCCTTCTTCACTTCGCCAAGGATTCGGACACCCAGACCCGGGCCGGGGAACGGATGACGGAACACCATCTCGCGGGGAAGTCCCAGCTTAATACCGAGTTCACGCACTTCATCCTTGAAGAGTCCGCGGAGCGGCTCCAGCAGCTTCAGGTGTATATCGGGGGGCAGACCGCCGACGTTGTGGTGAGACTTGATCACCTTCGCTTTCTTCGTCTTCGCGGCGGCGGATTCAATCACGTCAGGATAAATCGTGCCCTGGGCAAGCCACTTCGCGCCGGTCAGTTTCTTAGCCTCTTCCTGGAAGCAGGCAACAAATTCACGGCCGATGATCTTGCGCTTCTGCTCAGGATCCGCAACCCCCTTCAGGGCATTCAGGAAGCGCTCTTCAGCGTTCACCACGACAAGCTTCATGCCGAGGTTCTTCTCAAACATTTCCTGAACCTGCTGACGCTCGTTCAGTCGGAGAAGACCGTTGTCAACAAACACGCAGGTGAGCTGCTTACCGATTGCCTTATGAATCAGAACCGCGGTAACGGAAGAATCCACGCCGCCCGAAAGGCCGAGAATGACTTCATCGGAACCCACCTGAGCACGGATGCTTTCAATCGCTTCGTTCGCGAAGTTACCCATTTCCCAGTCCGGATTGCAGTTGCAGATACCGAGCACAAAGCGCTGCAGAATCTCGCGGCCCTTTTCCGTGTGGGTCACTTCCGGGTGGAACTGAACGCCGTAGAAGTGACGGGTTTCGTCCGCCATTGCCGCGATCGGGCAGGAGGGAGTGGACGCCATCACAACAAAGCCCGGGGGAAGCTCGGAAACACGGTCACCGTGGCTCATCCAGACCTTCAGGAAACCTTCACCGTTCGGGCCCTTGAAGTCTTCAATGCCTTCCAGCAGCTTCGTGTGGTTATGGGCGCGGACCTCAGCGTAGCCGAATTCACGCTTCGTACCAGGCTCAACCTTGCCGCCGAGCTGAGTCGCCATCGTCTGCATGCCGTAGCAGATGCCGAGAACCGGAACACCGGCGCTGAACACCGCGGGGCTTGCCTGATCATTCGACTCCTCATAGGCGCTCATATAGGAGCCGGAGAGAATAATGCCCTTCGGCGCAAATTCACGGATGAAGTCTTCAGAGACGTCATTCGGATGGACTTCGCAATACACATGCGCTTCTCGGACACGGCGGGCGATCAGCTGGGTGACCTGGCTGCCGAAGTCGAGAATCAGAATGCGATCATGATTCATGGGGGAACACTCTTTCAAGTTAGAAGAAAAGCAAAGCGGATACATTGGCCAGCAGGTGCACTGCCGCTTTCCAACGTATCCGCTGATTTTAATTCATCAATTCAGATCGAATTATCACTGCTGGTGATAGTTCGGAGCTTCCTTCGTGATCTGAACGTCATGGACGTGAGACTCGCGCATACCGGCAGCCGTGATCTCAACGAAAGCGGCCTTGTGGCGCATATCGTCGATCGTCGGGCAGCCACAGTAGCCCATGGAGGAATGCAGACCGCCCATCAGCTGATAAATGATGGCGCCGACCGGTCCCTTGTAGGGAACCATGCCTTCAATGCCTTCCGGAACGAACTTGGAGATGTTGCCCTGGTTGTTGTCCTGGAAGTAGCGGTCAGCGGAGCCGTGGCTCATAGCGCCGAGGGAACCCATGCCGCGGTAAGACTTGAAGGTGCGGCCCTGGGAGAGGATCACTTCGCCCGGAGCTTCATCAGTACCGGCGAACATGGAACCCATCATCACGGAGTAAGCGCCGGCAGCGAGAGCCTTGGCGATATCACCGGAGAAGCGGATGCCGCCGTCAGCGATCAGCGGAACGCCGGTGCCTTCGAGAGCTTCTGCCACATTGGAAACAGCGGTAATCTGCGGGACGCCAACACCGGCAACGATACGCGTCGTGCAGATGGAGCCCGGGCCGATACCGACCTTGACAGCGTCAGCGCCGTTGTCGACGAGAGCCTTGGCAGCGTCACCGGTAGCGATGTTGCCGCCGATCACCTGAACGTTCGGGTAGTTCTTCTTAACCCAGTTGACGCGGTCCAGCACGCCCTGGGAGTGGCCGTGAGCGGTATCAACGCAGAGGACGTCAACGCCGGCTTCAACCAGCGCTTCGATACGCTCTTCAGTGCCGGCACCGACGGAAACGGCAGCGCCGCAGAGGAGCTTGCCGGAGGCGTCGTGAGCGGCGTTCGGGAATTCAGCAGCCTTGACGATATCGCGGACCGTCATCAGGCCGGCGAGCTTGAACTGATCGTCAACGACCAGAACGCGCTCGAGACGATGCTGGTGCATCAGAGCCTTGGCTTCTTCGAGGGAGGCGCCCTTCTTCACAACGACGAGGCGTTCGCGGGGGGTCATGACGGCGGAAACCGGCACATCCTTGCGGTCTTCGAAGCGGACGTCGCGGTTCGTCACCATGCCGAGAACCGTGCGGTCTTCAGCGACAACCGGGAAACCGGAGATGCGGCGCATACGGGAGAGACGAAGCACGTCAGCAACCGTCATATCAGGACGGACGGTGATCGGATCATTCACGATACCGGCTTCGAAACGCTTCACCTTGCGGACTTCAGCTGCCTGGGCCTGAGCGGACATATTCTTGTGAATAATGCCGATGCCACCCTGTTCAGCGAGAGCAATAGCGAGACGGGATTCAGTAACCGTATCCATGGCTGCCGAAACGAGCGGAATGTTGAGCGTGATTTCGCGCGTCAGCTTGGTTTTCAGGGAAGTCTGTCTGGGAAGCACATTGGAGTACGCCGGAACGAGAAGAACGTCATCGAACGTGAGTGCTCTCTGAAGGAGTCGCATGGTTAACCTCTGAGCAAAAAAAAAAGTCCCTCCGGCAAGGCATCTGCCGTGGTCCGAGTGCTGAACGGGGGAACTGTTCAACGAGAATCTCGGATACAGGTTAACGGCGCATTATAGCTACCATTCTGATAAAAAGTCAAGCTCCAGTGAAACAAAATCTCCGGGACCAATTTACCTCTGCTGCAAAAACGCCGGAAAAGCCCGCTGACAGTAACGATCTCAACGGAAACGCCCGATTTACAGGGATTCCATAAGAAAAAAAGAGGGGCGGCTTCATCGGCAGCCGCCCCAAAATGCACTCTGGATTCTGACTTCTCTCTGTGCCCTACTTCACCATCCTGCGGCAGACTGCCGCGAAAACAAGTCCCAAAGGACAGAACGCTGCGCCGACCATACAGCAGTCTGAAAAGACAAAGCCGGTGTGCTGCATCCAGCGCATCAGCGCGGGACCGCCAAATCCAGCAGCGGCGAAGCCGCAGAACATGATTCCGTAGTTGACACTTGAATGCGCGGTGCCAAAACGTTCCGCCGTAAAGCCCGGGTAAATCGCCATAAAGGCGCCAAAGGAGAGCCCCACGAGGACACAGCCGAGGTAGTACTGCGCGAAATCCCCCATCCCCGCGGTCATCAGCGTAAAGAGCCCGGCGAGCGACAGGCAGAGCGCTCCGGCGAGCACCGTGATACGCCCGAGATGATCCGAAAGAATTCCCGCCACAAGGCGGCCCGCCATATTGAAAAGCGCAATGACAGAAACCGATACCGCTGCGGCCGCGGCTGTCATCCCGATTTCATGGCGCGCGATCGAGGCCGCCTGGGAAATAATCATCATCCCCGCAAAGGCCCCGCTGAGCAGCAGCGCGATCATGGGGTAAAAGACCGGACTTCTCAGCATTTCGCGCCAGGTGAGCCCCTTCGCCTCTGCTTTCGCCTTCTTCACCATGCCGTGCGGCACAAAATCAGGCGGACACTGCCTGCAGACAAAGCCCCCGGCCATGATGGCAGCCCCACAGACCGTCCCGAGAATAATGAATGTTGCGGTAATGCCGACAGAGCCAATCAGAGCCTGGGCAATCGGCGGCACAAGCACCGAACT
>OOAF01000090.1_pt1 | contig 124701 bp, 73 predicted proteins | sample 1671251 | NCBI WGS metagenome assembly OOAF01 (sample SAMN06348137, study PRJEB24527) | human gut metagenome | biome: human gut; feature: ankylosing spondylitis patient; material: feces | host: Homo sapiens | place: China | collected 2015-10 | reverse complement strand
GGATCCTCCGTATTACCGCGGCTGCTGGCACGGAGTTAGCCGATCCTTATTCGTACTATACTTTCAGGCTCCTACACGTAGAAGCGTTTACCCTAGTACAAAAGCAGTTTACAACTCATAGAGCCGTCTTCCTGCACGCGGCATGGCTGGTTCAGACTTGCGTCCATTGACCAATATTCCTCACTGCTGCCTCCCGTAGGAGTTTGGTCCGTGTCTCAGTACCAATGTGGGGGGTTAACCTCTCAGTCCCCCTATGTATCGTCGCCTTGGTGAGCCGTTACCTCACCAACTAGCTAATACAACGCATGCCCATCTTTAACCACCGGAGTTTTTAACCCAAGAAGATGCCTTCTCGAATGTTATGGGGAATTAGTACCAATTTCTCAGTGTTATGCCCCTGTTAAAGGTAGGTTGCATACGCGTTACGCACCCGTGCGCCGGTCGCCACCAAAGTATTGCTACCTCGTGCTGCCCCTCGACTTGCATGTGTTAAGCCTGCCGCTAGCGTTCATCCTGAGCCAGGATCAAACTCTCCATTGTATAAAATTTATAAATGTTTTGTTAGAGTCCTGACTATTCGTTTATCCTTAAAAGGAAAATTGACAGATAAATACTACATTTCTTTTCTCTCAAAATATAACCAGTAATTCAAAGAACCAGTTTGAAAAAGTCTCGCATTTTGTAGTGCGAAAGGACTGCAAAGATAAGTCATCTTTTTTAATCCTGCAAATCTTTTTTCAAAAATCTTTTTCAAGAACTTTACGTTTCGAAAAATCGCGCTTACACAGAGCTTTAAGCTCCTTTATTGTAAACTTTCAGCCTTTGTAAGAACATCCGTTTTTCTTGAACGCGGATGCAAAGGTAGTGACTTTTTCTGAACCTGCAAGCATTTTCGCATTTTTTTTTGAAAAATCTTCAATTTTCTTCAAAATAACGCTTTTTACCTATATATATTAATGACACCCGACATGATGCATGATGCGGGCCCGGACGTATCCCGATTCGGCAACAAGGGATTCCATCCGGCCCCTATTGCCGGCCGAAAGGCCCGTTCGGGGAATATAATTGTCCGCAGGACGAGTAAAATCGGACGGCACCCCGTAAAACAGAGATTTTTTACTATTTTTGCGGCAGATAATCCGACGGCTATGAACTTCAAAAAAATATCACTGCTCATCCTGATTCTGCTCATCGCGGATCAGCTGCTCAAAATCTGGGTCAAGACCCACATGCACCTCGACGAGTCGATCATCGTATTCCCGGACTGGTTTCAATTACGGTTTATCGAGAACAACGGCGCGGCTTTCGGCATGCACATCGCCTCGAAAGGGGGATTCGACTGGGGAAAACTGCTGCTCGGCATATTCCGCATCGTCATGGTAGGTCTCATCGGCTGGCTGATGCATCATCTGCTCCGCCGCCGGGAGGATACGCCGAAGGGGGTTATCGTCGGTCTGGCGCTGGTGATGGCCGGTGCGCTCGGCAATATCATCGACAGCGCTTTCTACGGACTGATCTTTTCGGAATCGACGCCGTACGCGGTAGCGCATTTCGGCGGACATTACGCGGGCTTCATGATGGGAAAGGTCGTGGACATGTTCTATTTTCCGCTGTTCCAGTGGAACAACGTGCCGCGGTTCCTGAGCTTTCTGGTCGACAGCAACAACTACTTCTTCGGGGCGATCTTCAATCTGGCCGACGCCTACATCTCCGTGGCGGTAGTCTATCTGCTTCTGTTTCAGTATAAATTTCTGAGCAAGTAGATTTTTTTCGCAAAAATAGTTGGCGATTCAGAAAAAAGTATTACTTTTGCACACCGCAATTCCAATAATGCCCAGGTGGCGGAATAGGTAGACGCGCACGTTTCAGGTGCGTGTGCCGCAAGGCGTGCAGGTTCGATTCCTGTCCTGGGCACTTGGTGATCCCCGTAATCTTTCGATTACGGGGATTTTTGTTTGTGTGAAATCCCCGCCGACAGCCGGACTCCAATATGTCCGAAACAACAATCCCGGCCAGTTCCGGCCGCTCACGGCGTATTCACACGAAAAAATGCGCATCCGCCGACAAACAAGCGGGGATGCGCATTCCTATCCGAACGGCCGAAGGGCTTATCCTCAAATCGTCACCTGCTCCAGACCACCACGGCGCAGCGATCCGCTCCGACCGTGACCTGCGCCCCCTTAACCGAGGCATCCCCGTAGATCACGCGCGGAACGCCGTATCGTCCCGTACGCAGCCGTATGGCCGCGCTTTCCGGACGCTTGTTGACAATCACGGTCGTCAAAACGCCCTCTTTGCGCATGGTGCGCATCAGCACGTCCGGTTCGGGCGTGCGGAACGAAGCCGGAGCCGCGTCTATGGCATCGCGGCACTCCCGCCCGTAGAAAGCCGTCAGCGGAACCATATCGCGGTGATATCCGCCCAATTCGATCGGGGAGGGCACCCACACGACCTCGCCGCGGCCATAGCGGTTGCGCACGGCCGCGACATCGCCGCCGTCCGTCATCATCGTCTCGCCCGAAGCAGGCACCAAGATCCCCCGCCACAGATGCGCAGGCAGCTCCTCGCCCAGCGTGAAATACTCCCCGGCGACTTTGAATTCGCTGACCTCCGCTCCGAAACACGATTTCAGCGGGAAGCCGTTCATAAACAGACATCGCATGTTTTCATCGTAGAATCCCGACAATCCCGTAACGATCAGCTTGCCGCCGTTGCGGACGAACGACTCGATGCGGGGCCGGAATTCGGAAGGCAGCGCCACCATATGCGGGATCACGGCCGTACGGCCCGCCGCGTCGTCCCAGTCGAAGGTCGCCATATCGGCCACTTCGGGCGTAACGCCCCATGCCGAGACGGCCTCATAGGCGGCGGCCAGCGATTTCATGCAGGCCGAAGCCTGCCGTCCCTCCTCACCGGATGCGAGCGTTTCGGCATTGCGCCGCTGAATGCGCAGGGAGGCGATGTTATAGAGGAGCGTCACCGGAGCCGGCGCAGGCTTCAACCCCCGAAACTCTTCACCGTGACGCTGCAATACCGATGCGACCTTCGCGGCTTCGAGCATACGGTCCGAGGGCCTGCGCAGGAAGTCGAGCAGCCCCCACTCCCCCGCCTCCATGACGGCCGCCCGCTGATTGAGCGACCAGAAGATCACCCCTTCGGCGCCGGAAGCGATCGCCGTCCAGAGATACTGCGCCGTATGCGCCGCCGTGGGACAGTAGGGAACATTGCCGCTGGCGGTGACGTTTCCGCCCTGCAGTTCGGTGATCCAGAACGGATTGCCGAGTGCGTTGTGACGGATGATATCCGACATCAGGGAGACGCCGAGCGGATATTCGCGCTGGCTGAACATGCCGAAATGCCAGCTCAGGTGCAGCGACGCGCCGACCGAGGTGAGGAATTTCGAGTAGGCCGGAAAGTCGTAATCGGGCAGCGTGCCCAGAATCTGGTGCGGATTGATATGTCGCCCGCGCTGCGGATCGAGCCGTTCGACCAGCTGCGCGATATGGTTCAGATACCACGTCGTATAGTAGGTCAGGAACTTCTCCTGCGTGAAATCGGCTTTCAGATAACCCTCCCCGCGCTCTTCCGGCGGGAAGTCCGCCAGCCAGCGGTCATAGACCTCCCTTGCGAGGTCGGTCATGGCGACGCGCGTCCCGCCGCTGCCGGGTTCGTTCTGCAGCACCCATGTCCACAGCGATTCATACTGCCGGAAATGCGACACCACGGCCGTGATATAATCGTCGATTTCGCGCAGGTGCGCCTTCGAACGGGGGAATTTGAAACCGCCCACGTCGTTCAGCTCGTCGGTGACGGGAAACAGCGTGGCGAAAAGCCGGACGCCGTATTTGTCCGCCGCACGGAACGCCTCGTCGTAAAGCGAGAAATCCCACTCCCCGCCGCGGTACATGTGCGCTCCGAACATCCGGATACGGGCCACCTTCATCCCGTTATCGCGCAGCAGGCGGAAAAATCCGTCGATATCCTCCGGCGTCTGTCCCGGCTCTACAAAAACCTGAGCGCCGATCTGCGGCACATCGCATTGCTGGGCGCGCACCCCGGCCGTTCCGGCCAGCAGTAGAAACGCCATCAACCACTTTCTCATCGTTTATTCATTTTTATACGCCACCCGGCGGCTCGTCCGCGCCGCATCGGCCGGAGTTCCCGCAGGAGCAATTACAAATTCATATCCGTAGTGCTTCTCCAAGAGCCGGTACGCCTTCGAAGGACGCGATTTCACGCTCCACGAGTCGGTGCCGCCCACGCCGGCCTGCGCACAATCGACATTCACCAGCCATGCGTCGTCCAGCCGCACGATCTCGTGCGTATGCTCCGCCGCATCCAGCGCCTCCTGCGTGCAGGGCCAGACCGAGACGCACAGAGGCTGCCGGCTGGCGAAAACGACTCCGCCGCCTTTGCCCCCAAGCTGGAGATAGCGGACGTCGCAGCGGTTGCCGCACTCCTGCGGATAGATATAGGCGGGACTGAAATCGGCCGTACTGCCGGAGTAAACCCCGAACAGGGAGCCTTCCTTCCGGTCGGCATAATTCTCTCCGGGACCGCGGCCGCAGTAGACATAGCGGTCCAGCTCCCCGCTCCACAGAGCCTGCAGACCGATGCGCAGCGGTTCGGGAAGCGTATCGGCGATCCGCAGGTCGTACGAAACGGCCAGCTCCCCGTCCGCCGCAAGCCGATAGCGCAAAGCCAGCCTGACGCCCCCGCCGCACACGACGGCCGTCACCGCACCGTCGGCCGCATTCAGGCTTTCGAGTTTCAGCCGCTCAGGCATCGTGCGCCACGCGCCCATGCGCTCCCGCGTACGCCAGCCCCGGCGGTCGTTGTCGGTGGATGCCCGCCAGAAATTCGGTACGAGCGGACTCCGCATCTGCTCGCGGCCCCGCACCGCATATCCCGACAGATATCCCGTGGCCGCATCGACCGTCGCGGTCACATTCCCGGCAGTCAGCGTCACCGCACGTTCCGTACGGCTGACGCCGGCACTGCGGGCGGCCGCAGCGCGCACGGGCGCCGCAGCGGGCAGTGCGAACTGGTAACGGCCCGCCTCGAATCCCCGCAGGGCATAGGGTTTATCCTCTTTCAGGCGGTAAACGATATCCAGCCAGTAATCGACGCCGGATTCGGGACGGGGCGCCTTGTACCCCACGCGGCACTCCGTGCAGGCTCCCGCTTCCGTGCGCGGCACTTCGAAAGTCCCGCTTCCCAGCGTCGCGCCCATGCTGGACGTAATGCGCCATTCGAAAACATACTCATCGGTCGAAACGAAGAAATTGCGGTTCCGAATCGTGAAAAAATCCTCTCCGGGCCGCGGCTGCGCGATTTCGAGCGGCTGGAAGACATGCTTCGCCTCCGCAGCGGCCGGCTTGAGACTCCGGTCGGGATTGATGATTCCGTTGATATTGAAGTTGGCGTCATGGTTCTCGCGGCTTCCGAAATCGCCGCCGTAGGCCCAGAACCAGCCGCCCCTGCCGTCGGCCTTGCGCAGTCCTTGGTCGATCCAGTCCCAGATATGACCGCCCAGCAGTTTGTCATGGCGGCGGATCACCCGCCAATAGTCGCCCAGTCCGCCTACGGAGTTGCCCATCGCGTGCGCATACTCGCACATCAGCACCGGCCGCCGGACAAGCGTATCGCAGGCCAGCCGCTCCAGTTCGTCCACCGTCGGGTACATCCGGCTGACGACCTCCACCGCGTCGCGGTCGTCGGGATTGGCCAAGTCGGCGTATTCCCCCTTGGCGGGATCCTCTTCGGCCGTTTTCCACTTTCCGACGCTGCGCAGCGGAACGTAGCCCCGGCGCTGGGGATTCCCCTGCGCACCCTCGTAATGGATGATGCGCGTGGGATCGAACTCCTTCGTCCACGCCGCCGCGGCCGCATGGTTCGGCCCCCAGCCCGACTCGTTGCCCATCGACCACATGACCACGCTGGGGTGGTTGCGGTCGCGGACGACCATGCGCGTCACGCGCTCCATAAAGGGAACGATCCATTCGGGACGGTTGCTCAGACAGCCGCCGGCATGGTGCGTCTCGATATTGGCTTCGTCGATTACATAAAGGCCGTACTCGTCGCAGAGATCGTAGAAATAGGGATCGTTGGGATAATGCGACGTGCGCACGGAGTTGAATCCGAGCCGTTTCATCAGCGCCGCATCCTCCCGCATCTGCTCGCGCGTGACGGTTTTGCCCGTCGTGTCGCTATGGTCGTGGCGGTTGACGCCGATCAGCTTCACCGGCACGCCGTTGACCAGCATGCGCCCGCCCTCGATACGTACGTCCCGGAACCCGATGCGGCTGCTCCGGGCCTCGACCACCCTGCCGTTTTCGTCGGCGAGGGAGAGTACGAGCGTATAGAGGTAAGGGGTTTCCGAAGTCCATTTGTGCGGCGACGGAATCCGGGCCTCCAGCAGCGGATACCAGACGTTGTCGCGCTGGGGATACGTTTCGTCGAGCAGTTCGCCGACGGTCACTTCGAGCGTATCGCCGGGATCGACCCTCCGGTTTGCGGCATCGAACAACTCCGCGCGCAGCACATAATTCCGGCAGCGCGCGGTATCGGCGCCCGTCAGCGCCACCGAAGGACGCAGCTGGAGCTTCGCATCGCGATACTCCGCATCGAACACCGTCCGCACGCCGTAATCGGCGATCGCGGCCCGCGGTTCGGCGGCCAGATAGACCTCGCGGTAGATTCCGCCCAGCCGCCAATGGTCCGCATCCTCCAGATAACTTCCGTCGCACCATTTCAGCACCTTGACGGCCAGCCGGTTCTCGCCCTCCCGCAGCAGTTCCGTAACATCGAATTCGGCGGGCAGCGCGCTGTCCTCGGAATAGCCGGCGAAACGGCCGTTCACCCATACACTGCAGGCCGAGTAGACGCCGCCGAAGTGCAGTATAACCCGGTCGCCGTTCCACGCACGGGGCACTTCGAAGGTCCGGACGTAACATCCGGCGGGATTATCGCGCCGGATATAGGGCGGCGTGTTGGGATAGGGATAAATAATATTGGTGTAAATCGCATAACCGTATCCGGCCGTCTCCCAGCAGGAGGGCACTTCGATACGGTCCCATGCGGAGACATCGTATTCCGGGGCTTCGAAGCCCTGCGGCGCACGGGAAACGTCATCGGCGAAGCGGAAGCGCCAGACGCCGTCGAGCGAAAGGAAGCGCGCACGGCTGCGGTCGGCCGAAAGTGCATCTTCGGCCGACGGATAGGAGTAAGAGGTCGCGCGCGCATCGAGCCGGCAGCGGGCATTGACAAGCTGGTTTTCCCAGTCGGGATTCCGGGCGGCCAGACGGCCGCACAAACAGCAGCAAAGAATCAGGATCAGGTTCCGAGTCATATTCAGGTTGGTTTTCTTCCGCAAAATTAGGGAATTAAACAGGCTCCGTCTGATTCTGGTTTATCAAAAGCTAACAGAAATCTTTCACGGGGCAATTATAAGAAAGTGTTAGTTTTTGATAAAATCAGAACACCCCGGAAGCGAAACAATCGCTACTTTTGCAACAAATCCGCACCGCCCATGAAACGACTGCCCGCCCTGCTGCTCCTGCTCTGCGCAACATTTTCCGCCCAAGCCCAGCGCCTGAGGTTCGCCGTGGTGACCGACACGCACATCGGCAGGGAGCATGCGGCCGAAAACCTGAAAGCCGCGATCCGGTCGATCGACGCCGACGACTCGGTGCGCTTCGTTCTGCTGCTGGGCGACATCTCGCACGACGGCACCCCGAAGGGGCACCGCAAGGCCCGGCGCCTGCTCGCCCGGCTCCGCAAACCCCTCTACCTGACCACGGGCAACCACGACGCCAAACGTCCGGAACGCTACAGCAGTTTTCTCCGCACGTTCGGCACCGACCGTTTCTGCTTCGACTGCGAAGGGGTGCGCTTCATCGGCATCACAACAGGCCCGTTCGAGCCGAACCGCCATGCCACGCTGCCCGGCGAAGAGATTCGGTGGCTGGCCGAACAATGCGCCGTCCCGCAGCCGACGATCGTCGCCGCCCACCATACGCCGGAGCTGATCGCCGGCGGCAGCGCCGTTTTCGACGGTTGCGACACCTCGCAGATCGTGCTTTGGCTGGCAGGCCACCTGCATGTCAATAAAATTCAGGAAACGTCGCCGGGTCCCTCCGTGGTCAATATCTCGACGCTGGACGGCGGCCGTTACAACCTTTTCGACATCGACGGAGGGCGGCTGCGCGTCACGACCGTCGGTCCGCGGACCGGCAGCCGGACCGCATGGCACTCCGCCGAACTGAACATCAAAACCGATAACCGATGACAAAGCTATTCCGCATTCTGATTTTAGGCCTCCTGCTATGGAGCGTCCCCGCTTCGGCGCAGCGCACGGCTCCGAAACCCGAAAAAGTACACAACGTGATCCTGATGATCGGCGACGGCATGGGACTGGGGCAGGTCGCCGCCTACATGATCGAAAACCAATACGGCCCGACGGCCTTCGACCGCGCCCACTACTCGGCCGTCTGCAAAACCTACTCGGCCAACAACCGCGTCACCGACTCCGGCGCCGCGGCAACGGCGATGGCCACGGGACACAAGACCAAAAACAGCCGCATCGGCGTAACCCCGGACGGCGCCCCCGCCCAGAGCATCACGGAGCTGGCCAAGGCGAAGGGCCTTGCGACCGGAATCGTCGTGACGTCGCATCTGGCCGACGCGACGCCCGCCGGATTCATGGCCCACACCCCCGACCGGCACAACACCTCCGAAATAGCCGCGGCCTATGAAACGTCGGACATCGACGTGGCCGCGGGCGGCGGCCGCCGCTTCTTCGAAAAGCAGGAGGACGGGCAGGACGTGCTGGCGGCGTTGCAGGCCAAAGGATATGCCTACGCCTCGACCCCCGAAGAGTTCTACGCGACCGACAGCACGCCCGTCATCGGACTTTTCGCGGACAAGTACATGGAGTCGGCGGCAAAACGCGGCGAAGATTATCTCGAACGCGCGACCGAACACACGCTTTCGCTGCTCGCGCGCAACAGGAAAGGGTTCTTCGCAATGATCGAAGGTTCGCAGATCGACGGAGCCGGACACGGCAACAACACGAAAAAACTGCTGGGCGAGATGCGGGATTTCGACCGGGCCGTGAACAAGGCCTTCGACTTCGCCGACAAAAATCCCGGCACACTGGTCATCGTCACCGCCGACCACGAGACCGGCGGACTGACGGTCGTCTCCAACGACCGGGATTTCACGGCGGCGGAGAGCGGCATCGAATACAAGTACAGCACGACCAGCCATTCGGGCACGCCCGTCATACTCTACGCCTACGGCGCCGGGGCATACAATTTCAGCGGCGTAATCGAAAATACGGAGGTCTTCCGGCTGATCAAGGCCCTGCTGATCGACCAACAGAAATAGAACAGTATTCACACCGAGACTTCTGCACGCCGTAGGGCGTGCAGAAGTTTTTCATGTCCCGTCCGTCCGCGGAGATATTCCGCCCAAGGCCCCAGCCGCACCGCTCTCTGCGCGCCGTCCCCGCCACGGCATCCGAGCCTGCCGCCATTCGGCCCTCCCGCCATGCACATCCTCTGGGCTTCGTCCCAGCCGTCCCTCTCCTCCCCGGCTCTTCCCCGTCCGGAGCGACGGCACCGCCCGGCACGCCGGCGCTGTCCGGCGCGACACCACCAACCGGCACAACGACGCAATCCGGAACCACAGCACCGATCCGCCCCGACGAAAAACGGCGGACGGCAACCGCCGCCCGCCGCATACCGCGCATACCGGGAGATATCGCACAAGTCCGCCTACTCCTTCGCTATGCGGTAATAATACTTGCGGACGGCCTTCCAGTCGTAATAGGGAGCCGTGTCGCCCGCGACGGGAACCGTAACCTCCCGCTCGTTGAGCAGGAACTTGACAAGCACGCGGCCTTTGGCGTTGCGGTAGAATATCAGCTGTATATTGCCAGCCATCGGCGTAATCCGGAAATCATTCCAGACGTTCTCCACCTTTTCGGGATCGGACTCGACGCCGCACGCCCCCTCCAGCCTCATCAGCGCGGCCAGCGGCATCAGGCCCTCGCCGTGCCCGAAACGCAGATCGGCCACGACGCTCCCGCCGGCGACGGCCTCTTCGGCGCACGCCAGCATGTCGCGCAGCAGCGGTTTGGCGATCGAAGCCGCCAGCTCCCCGGCGATCGCCGAAGGTCCTTTGCGAAGGTACTGGCTGAGGTTCTGAAGCCGCCAGAGCGCAAAAATCTCATCGTCGGTGAAAACGTCGTAGAGCGAGACGTCGAGCGGGCAGTCCTGCAGGATGGAGGCTACGGCGAAAAACTCCATCATGAAGCTGCGGCGGCTGGATATGTGGCGCTTCACGTAATCCGCATCGCAGAAAAGCGACTCCACGAAACGGTCCGGAGAAAACCACGAGCCGCGCTTCGCATCGTATACGGCGCGCCACGCCCCGTCCTTGTAATAATCCTTGTAGGCTTTGGTGTAGTGGTTCAGATAGCCGTTATACGCACCGCCCGACTCTTCGCGGATATCCAGTTCCGGTTCGCACATTTTAAGCGCCCCGTCGAACGAGCGCATGCTCTGAATCACCCGACCGACCGAGGTCGAACGCGAGAAAACCTGCATTTTCCGCCGCTTGCCCTTCGGCTGAAACACTTCGGGATAGTTGCGGTACATCCGCGCGGCGATTTCACGGTGTTCCCGCTCGCCGGCCGGCGTGAGCACGCCCGCATGCCCGTCGCACACGGCAAAAATCGTATCCACGCGCTGTTTGACCTCCATGCCGAACGGCGTCAGCGCATTGTTCGCGGCCGCGGCGGCAAAGATGTCGTAAAACTTCCTGTAAATATTCTCCGTCGTGTGGTAACGCGATCCGTGACGGCCGAAATGGCTGATGTAAAAAGGAACGTATCCCTCCGGAGCCGGTGTATAGGTCTGAGGTTCGAAACGGTAGGACATCGACGAGCCGGCACTGTGCTCGACCGGATCGAGCACCTGCTCGCGGATAGTCTGTCCGTGGACCGCGGCAGTCCCGGCAAACAGCAGGACGGCAAGCCACGAATTGCGGATTGAAAATTTCATACGTCTGGTTTTAAGGTAGTTTGGTTTAGCGATTCATTATTTTCCGAAACGGACTACGGTAACGGAGAGCGGTTGCAGCGTCAGGCAGAACCGACCGTCTTCGGCAACGCCCCGGCCGGATTTCTGCATCCGGAAATCCCGGTCGTCGGGATGCACCGCCCAGATGCCGGAGGTGCGGAATTCCGGAGCGCCGCCGTATCCGGCGAGTTCCACGCAGCACTCCTGCGCGCTGTCGAGCCTGTTCACCAGAAACAGCGCCAGCCGTTCGCCGGAGTTGTCGGCCGAAGCGTAACAGCGCACGGCGGACGAACGCAGGTCGGCTTTCCAGAAGGTATCCAGCAGGTTGTCGTTCCACAACTTCACGCCCCAGCCCATCGGCGCCAGCCGGTTGTCCATCTTCAGGGCCGACCAGTAAGTTTCGTCATCGGTCCAGTGCGTGGCCCAGAAATGGGTGTATTCGACCTTCGGAGCGGCAAGGATATAGCCCAGATGCTCGAAATTGGCCAGCGACACCCACGCTACGTTGTCCACACGGTGGGCCTTCTTGCCGGGCATGAACGACGAAGCCTCGGTGACCTGAATCTTCAGGCGGTCGCGCAGGGACGCATCGGGAGCGTCCGGGCGGTCCAGAAATCCGACGACCTCGTCCACCTCGTGCAGCGGATATTCGGCCGAGGCCTTATAAAGCTCGTAGCTGCCGATAAGTTCGGCTTTGGCGTACTGATGCGGGACGATATTGTCCGCATAGTCGATCAGCCGGCCGTTCCCGTCGGCATAGGTCAGCAAGGTTTCCAGCCACGGCGCCGTAAAGCCGTTCACGCCGATTTCGATCGTCGGGTCTTCGGCTTTCATGGCGCGCGCCATCTCCAGCGCCAGCGAAGCGCAGCGGGCCGCCCACACGGTATCGCGCGGATCGTCCCTGTTTTCCCAATAGTGTTCGTTGCCGATCTCCCAGAAACGGAAACCGCATTTGCAGACGACATTGGCGTAACGCACCATCGCCGCCGCGAGCTTCACCATATCTTCGCGCGTGGGATAAAACGCCTTGGCCGCGGTCCAGTCCACCGGCAGCGTGGGAATAATGATCGTCGGATCGTCTACGCCCGCCTTCCGGCACATCCGGATGAAATCGTTGAAATCGACGGTCGGCCGGAAACCCTCGCAATTGAGCGGATAACCGCCGTAGCGGGGTTCCGCCCCAATATCGGTCAGCTTGCCGTCGATTCCCCGCGACTTGATGTCGATCAGACGGGGATAGAGCTTCGCACCGGGACGGGTCAGCAGGTATACCGAATCCGGGTGCGTGAAAATATACCAGTCGCCGTATTCGCCTTCGTTGAAGCGCACCGAGCGGACACCCAGATCCCGCAGGGCCTTCCACATCGGACGCGCCCGGCGCACCCCGCGGTCATGGTCCATCAGCATGAAGAGATTGACCCCGACCGGACGGCCGGCGAGCGGTTTTCCGGGTGCGGACAGATCGACGCGGATCTGCCGCCGGGCGGAACCCGAAGCGGCCGCAGACACGAACAGCAGCAGGAACAGAATTATTTTTCGCATAACGCACTGTATTTTAACACCGACAAAGATAGCGGAACCCTCCGGGGGACTTTAGTATTTTTTTTACATTGATTGTAACGATTCTTTCAAAACTATAAAAATACGCAAATTCACCGCGAATACGACCCTTTCGGACTATTTTATCCGTAAATTTATACCATCGACGCAACCGTAACGACTATTTCAAAGCCATTATCCGACACCGGCCGGCAGTTTGCCCCGCCGTGATAATTATGTGATAGTTTTGGAAAATTTAGTTCTAAAAAGTAAAAATATTACGATATAGCTTTGCTGAAGTTAATCTAAACTACAAACCGAATGAAACAAGTCTACTATTCAATTACCCGAACGCCCCGCAGAGCCGCAATACTCTGCTTAACGACGCTGGGGTTATCGTATGCGGGTATTCCCACGGCTTCGGCACAGCAAAATCCGGGAACGACCTACGAAGTATCGTTAGGCAACCGGGGCGCCCGGAACACCGTATCCGACACGACGCTCACCCCCGGTCCGCTGACTTCGACGGCGGCTGGCATCGAGGAGTTCTTCTCCGGAGCAGGCGCCGCAGGAGTCGGCATCCGTCCGACCGACGGTGCACCCGGCGCAGGATTCAGCACCCTGATCCGGGGCCTGAAAAGCTTCCGGGGAACGGCCGAACCGCTTTTCATTCTGGACGGCGTAATCCTCAATCCCACCACAAGGGATGCCGCCCCGGCGTTTCAGAACGACGAGAGCGACTATCAGGCCGTTCAGAACACGCTGGCGTCGATCAATCCCAACGACATCGAGAAGATCGAAGTGCTCAAGGACGCCGCATCGACGGCAATTTACGGTTCGCAGGGCGCCAACGGCGTAATCGTCATCACGACGAAGATGGGGAAGAAGGGCGAAACGGTCCGCTACCATTCTAATATAGGTGTCTCGACGATGGGGCACGACGTGGAGATGCTTCCGGCGTCGGACTATCTGGCGATGATGAAGCAGGCCAATCCGGGTTTCGACGCGCAGGGCGGCGCAATCGACTGGAGCGGACAGGCCGTCAGGACGGCGATCACCCACAGTCATCACATCAGCGTGTCGGGCGCCAAAGACCGCACCCGCCACTACCTCTCGCTGGGGTACAGCGGCGATCAGGGCATCCTCAGGCGCACCGATCAGGGCATCCTGAACCTCCGCGCCAATTTCGAACGCACGATCAACAAGAACAGCCTGATCGGCGTGCGCGGCAACTTCGGACACGTCCGCAACAACATGACGCAGGGCACCTCGCCGCTGGGTTCGATGAGCACGCTCAAGGCCATGACCGAAGCCGCGCCGATGCGCAACACGGTCAAATACGGATCGCAGCTCGACGACACCGCCGAAGGCTGGCTCTCGGCCTATGACGACGAAGCGAGCCAATACTTCGTGCAGCAGTCGCTCTATTTCAAGGCCGCGCTGACCGAGGGCCTGACATTCGACGTCGCGGGCGGCATCGACTACCGCGGCAAGGAGCGCATGCGCTGGGTCGGAAGCGACGTATGGCGCGGCGCCGAAGAGCAGGGACGCGCCGCAAAGAGCAACATCCGCGCGATCGGCTACAACGTCTCCGCACACTTCGCCTACGACCGGACATTCGGCGCCAAGCACCATCTGACAGCCATGCTCGGCGGAACGTTCGAGGGCAGCAACAGCGTGAACCACATCAACGAAGGCTACAAGTTCTTCAAGGAAGACCTGCGCGCAACCGGAATCCAGCTGGCCGAGAACGTCCAGCCTTCGCACGTCGTCCGGCTCCGGTCGCAGCAGACGGCCCTCTTCGCATCGGCCTGCTACACCTTCGACAACCGCTATACGATCCATGCGGGCGTCCGCGGAGACTATACGTTCCGCTACGACAACAGTCTGGACGACACGGCCCTCTATCCGTGGGCGTCGGCGGCGTGGAACATCGCGGCGGAGCCTTTCATGCGGCACGCCGGAGCGATCTCTGCACTGACGCTGCGCGGCGGCTGGGGACGTTCGGGACGTCAGGCGCTCGATCCCTACCTCTTCAACGAAAGCTACATTACGGGAATCGCCCCCGAAATCACCATAGAGAACGGCATCACCAACTATTACGACGTACGCTGGACCGGCCTGAACGACGAATGGAACGTCGGACTGGAAGCGGGGCTGTTCAACGACCGGATTCGGCTCACGGCGAATTACTACGATTCCAGAAGCGAAGACAAACTGCGCTACTACTACCACAAGCGCACCGGAGACTATAAGGAGATTTACGCCAACAGCGCCCGCATCCTGAACCGCGGGGTCGAGGTCGGCGTTCAGGCCCGCCTGATCGAGCGCAAGGAGTGGTCGTGGGATCTCGGCGCGACATTCAGCTACAACCACAACCGGATCCTCGCGACGGGAGCTGAGAACGACGGCGACGTCTTCGGCAACTCGACGGGCGAATGGTTCGGCCGCGACGTCGTGGTCAACGTCAACCGCAAAGGCGAAAGCGTCGGGGCGTTCTACGGCTACCAGAGTCAGGGCATCGTACGCGAACGCCACCTGCTCTACACGCCGCCCTACAACGACACCCGGCTGCAGGAGGGCGACATCAAATTCATCGACAAGGACGGCGACGGCAACGTCACCGAAAAAGACAGGACCGTCATCGGCAATCCCAATCCGTCGTACCGCTACGGGCTCTCGACGCGCGCGGCGTGGCGCAACCTGAGCCTGACGGTAACCATGGACGGAGCCGCCGATTTCGACATCATGAATCTCAATCTGCTCAACACGGCGACCTTCGCCACGGGCAACTACTCGAACCTGCGCAGCGACAGCTACCGCAAGGCCTATCCCGCCGGCGGCGAGCCGCGGCTGAACGCCGTCGGCGCCGACGTCGTCTCTTCGCGCTTCGTCGAGAACGGCTCTTACCTGCGGTTGTCGAACGTGCAGGTAAGCTACCGGTTCGACATCGGCAGGAAGTGGCTCCGGAGCGTCGATCTGGCATTCACGACGAAAAACCTCTGCGTCCTGACCGGCTATTCGGGTTATTCGCCCATGGTGGGCAGCTACACCTACGACCTGAGCCGCTACGGCGTGGACAACGGTTCCTATCCGCTCGCCCGGACTTTCCTCCTGAGCATCAAAGCAACGTTTTAATTCTCTAAAAAGATGATTATCATGAAATACGCGAAATACATAGCCTGTCTTACGGTTGCTCTGCTGCTCACGGTCGAACTTTTCGCCCAGACCGCCGTCAGCGGACGCATAACCGACAAAAACGGCGAATCGGTGATCGGCGCCACGATCCTCGTGAAAGGCACGACGACCGGAACGAGCAGCGACGCCGAAGGCCGCTACAAAATCGTAATTCCGGCCACGGCCGAGAAGACGCTCCAAGTAAGTTATCTGGGCTACAAACCTCAGGAAATCGCCGTCGGGACACGCACCCGGATCGACATCGAACTCGAAAGCGACGAAGCCCAGATCGAAGAGGTCGTGGTCGTCGGTTACGGAACGCTGCGCAAGAGCGACGTGACGGGAGCCGTCACCTCGGTCAAAATCGACAAGAACGAAGCCGCGCAGGTCGCCTCGTTCGACAAACTGCTTCAGGGCCATGCTGCCGGCGTGCAGGTGACCACCGGAAACGCCGCTCCGGGCGGCGCCGTGAGCGTCAAGATCCGCGGCACAAGCTCCTTCAACGGCACCGGCGAACCGCTTTACGTCGTGGACGGCATCATTCTCAACCCCTCGTCGCAGGACGTGAAGAACCCGCTGGGCAGCACCGGACAGGAAGCACAGAACGCACTGGCCTCCATCAGCCCGCAGGACATCGCCAGCATGGAGATTCTGAAAGACGCCTCGGCGACGGCCATCTACGGCTCGATGGGCGCCAACGGCGTGGTGCTCATCACCACCAAGCAGGGCACCTCGGACACACCCCGCATCGAATTCTCGACGATGGTGGACATCTCCACGCCGCGCAAGCACATCGACGTGCTCGACCTCGACCAGTTTCTGGCCTACTCCGACGACGTGGGCGTAAGTCTCGACATCAAGGAGGGCGAGGTCCTCGAAGCGCGCGACTGGCAGGACTATACGATGCGCAACGCAGTGAGCATCAACACCCGCGTGAGCGTAAGCGGCCGCAGCGACAAGTCGAACTACTACCTCGCGGGCGGTTATCTCGACAACAACGGCATCATCCGCAACACCAACGTCCGCCAATACGACTTCCGTGCGAACTTCGACCACCGCATCGCCAAGTTCATCAAGGTCGGCACGAAGACCACCGTCTCGAACCGCAAGAACCAGATGACGCAGGGCACCGAGCCGGGCGGCACGCAGAACGCGACCCGCGCGACGAGCATGATCCGCCAGATGCTCGGTTCGAAACCCTACGTCACGACGTCGGGCGAGGACCTCGGCGACGAAGAGGATTACAAGGGCACCGACCTCTGGCTGAACAGCTACGAGGACGGCAGCGACGAGTTCCGTCTCAGCGGAAGCCTCTACGCGGATATCCGCCTCACCAAATGGCTCTCCTTCAAGACCACGTTCGGCACCGACTACCGCAACAAGAACCGCACCCGTTTCTACGGCCAGTATCTCGACAACGGTCTGAACGGCCGCGCGGGATTCTCGGAACTGGTGGCTTTCCGCTACAACGTGGACAACATGTTCAACATCAACAAGAGCTTCAAGGGCGGCCACCGCATCGACGCCGTGCTGGGCATCTCGGTCAACAGCGCCGAAAACCACAACTCGACGATCAACGCGCAGGACTTCCCCGACTACCCGGCCCTCGAATTCCGCTCCGACGCGATCAGCAACGCCAAAACGCAGGTTCCGGGGTATTCCGAGGACGCAAGCACGCTGATGTCCTACATCGCCCGCATGGTCTACAGCTACAAGGACCGCTACGTGCTGACGGCCACGTTCCGCGCCGACGGCAGCAGCAAGTTCTCCAAGGAGAACCGCTTCAGCTACTTCCCCTCGTTTTCGGCGGCATGGCGCATGTCCGAAGAGAAATTCATGAAGAACCTGAATTTCATCTCCAACCTCAAGCTGCGCGCCGGCTGGGGCATGGTCGGCAATCAGGGCCTGAGCCCCTACCAGACGCTGACCACCTACAGCTCGATGTATACGGCCGACCCCAATTCGGACTATTCGGTATCGCCCGACGGCCAGTTCGTCATCGGCATCAAGCCCAGCATCATGTCCAACCGGGAGCTCAAATGGGAGACCACCGAGCAGTATAACGTGGGTCTGGACCTCGGCCTTCTGGACAACCGGCTCAACATGACCCTCGACCTCTATTACAAAAACACGAAAGACCTGCTCCAGCAGATTTCGATTCCCCCTTCGACCGGATTCTCGTCGATGTGGATCAACCGGGGCAACATCGAAAACAGGGGCGTCGAATTCTCGGTGGACGCCTATCCGGTGGACAACGCCGACTTCACGTGGAACGTCAATGCCAACATCTCGTTCAACCGCAACAAGATCGGCAGCATCGGACTTCCGGCGGCATCGCACGGCAACATCTTCGCCTCGGCGTTCGAGGGCGAGGAGATCTCCAACACGTCGGACTACTTCAAGATGCCGGCCAACATCTTCATCGAAGGACGTCCCGCCGGATTGTTCTACGGCTTCCGCACCAACGGAATCGTGACGCAGGAGGCCATCGACAAGGGACTGGTGCCGACATACCGCGGCCAGCAGCTCCAGCCGGGCGACATCTGGTACCTCGACACCGACGGATCGGGCAACGTGGACGACATGGACAAGGAGGTCATCGGCGATCCCAACCCGTCGTTCACCTACGGATTCAGCACGTCGTTCCGCTGGAAGAGCCTTTCGCTCTCGATGATGTTCGACGGCGTATACGGCAACCAGATCGCCAACGGCAACCTGCTGCCCGAAACGAACACGTCGCCGACGGGCAACAACCTGCACAACGTCCGCACCGAAGCCTATCTCGGCGCGTGGAGCGAGAGCAATCAGGACGCCCGCTATCCCCGTCTGAACCGCACGGCCGGCCAGACCAAGGACTTCACGGACCGGATTCTCGAAAACGGCAGCTACATGCGCCTTTCGGCCGTCACGCTCAGCTACCAGTTCAACTTCAAGCGCACGAGCGTCGTCAAGAACCTCGGCCTGAGCTTCACCGTCCGCAACGCCTTCACATGGAGCTCGTACAGCGGCTGGGACCCCGAAGTGAGCAGCTTCACCAACAATGCCCTCAAAGTGGGCGTGGACTGGAGCTCGTACCCGTCGTCGAGGGCCTATATCTGCGGCATCACGATGACCTTCTAACCGTATCACGCATAAAAAGGAATAAACCATGAAAAAGATAATCATCCTGTTTCTCGTCCTCTGCGGCGCGGGTCTGGGCACCTCCTGCGACGACTTCCTGACGGAACACCCTTCGACCCAATTCAGTCCGGAGGACGTCTACTCCTCCCCGAACGGCGTGCAGGCCGTCCTGAACTCCTGCTACGGCTACATTTCGCAGAGCAACGGCTACGGCGGCTACCTGCACATGCTCCTGTCGTGGCATACGCCCACCATGCAGCTCCAGAACCGCAACTCGACCTACATGGTCGAGCTGGCGACGATGAACGTGGCGGTGGACAACAGCACGGCCGACTACGTCTACGACGGAGCCTACCAGACGATCAATACGGTCAACGACCTGCTGATGAACATCGGATTGTGCAGCGGCATGTCGGAAGCCGAACACAACCGGATCGAGGGCGAAGCGCGGCTGCTGCGGGCGCTCTCCTACTTCAACCTCGTGCGCATCTTCGGCGCGCTGCCGTATATCGACCGGCCCGCCGCCTCCATCGAGGAGAGCCACAAGCCCCGCACGTCGATCGACCGGATTTACGGTCTGATCATCGGCGACCTCGAACAGGCTTGGAACATGCTGCCCGAAAAGGGCGCCCATGCCCACGGACGTCCGCACAAATGGGCCGCCAAAGCATTTCTGGCCAAGGTCTACGTCGCGCTGGCATGTATCAAGGAGCATCCCGGCGAACCGTTCGACGCGGCGCTGTTCGACAAGTCGGCCAAGGAGTACTGGCAGCTGGCGTACGACAACGCCAAGGAGGTCTACGACTCGCACGCCTACTCGCTCGTTCCGAACTTCGCCGACTTGTGGGTCTACACCAACAAGCACACCGAAGAGTCGATTCTCGAAATGGAGATGAACTACGTGACGGGCAGCTGTCCCTTCATGTACCGCTACCTTCCGGGCTACTGGGAAGGCGTGCCCCTGACCAACTCGTCGAACAACTACGGACAGATCCGCCCCTCGCGCGAAGCGTGGGACGAGCACAACGACCGTTATCCGGGCGACTGGCGCGAAGAGTGCACCTACCTCGACTACAAATACAAATGCAACACGACGGTCGAGAACGAAAACTACAGGGGCAAGCAGTACTACATCTATCCCTATACCAAGGAGAATTATCCCGACCAGTCTACTTCGAAATACGAGTACCTCCCCTACCTGCGCAAATGGGTCGATCCGACCTTCACGGCGGGCAACGCCAACGTGAACTTCATCGTCTACCGCTACGCCGACCTGCTGCTGACGCTGGCCGAAGCGGCTAACGAGCTGGGAGGCGCGCATACGCGGGAAGCCGTGGGTTATGTCAACGAAGTGCTCTTCCGGGCCCGGAACGCCTCGAACGAACAGCGCACGGAACCCGCTGACTGGGACGCAGGCCTGTCGCAGGAGGAGATACGCGCCGCCCTGCGCGTCGAGCGCCGCTGCGAACTGAAAGGCGAACTGCACGAGTGGTTCGACTCGCGGCGCTTCGGCGTGGCGTACCTCACCGGGCTGATCGACATCCACAACGCCCGGATCGCCGAGACCGCATCGCTGTCACCCTACGACTACGTGCTTCCCAACGGCTTCAACGAGGTGAAGAAGAATCTGCTGCTGCCGTTCCCCAACGCGGAGATATCGGCGAACTACAACATTTCGGCGTCGGACCAAAACTTCGGCTATTGATGAAGCTGCTCCTGACCCTATTATTACCGGCAGCGATTCTGTTTCTGGCCGGCGCCGGAACGGACGAGGCCGCACTGCGGGAAAAGGCCGCGAGCATGGCCGCCGAAGCCAAGGAGGAACTCGGTCTGAGCGCCGAAGAGGCGACGCACCTGCGGGAGCTGTTCTTCGAAAAGCTCGACAAGACCGAGCGTCTCACCCGCGGCGTGGCGGACCCCGCCGAACGGTCGCAGATAGCCAAGCGTATTCATCAGGAATTCACGCAAAAGCTTTACGGCAGCTACAACCGCAGGACAAGCAACAAGATCGAAGGCTGGTACTACAACTACACGAACAAAAAATAGATTCAGAAAACCGAAAGAACCATGAAAAAAACGGTAATATTAAGTTCGATGCTCGCTGCGCTGCTCATTGCGGGCGCATGTTCGGACACCGACATATACAGCAGCGAAACCACCCGGCCCGCCGTCGGCATCGACGACAAGAGCCTGACGCTCGACGGCAAGACCGAAAGCGCACGGATCTCGATCGCCTCCAACATCTGGTGGAAAGCGCACGTCGAATACGACGGCGGCGGGGAGTGGCTCGAAATCACGCCGGCGGAGGGATTCGGCGATATCGAGATCACCGTTGCGACCGAACGCAACTACGACCTTTCCACGCCCAAAACGGCGCGGCTGGTCATCGTCAGCGATGACGGCAAAGGTTCGTTCCGCAAGGAATTCACCGTCACCCAGCAGACCAGCGAACCCTACATCGAAATCGACGGTCTCCAGAGCGAAGGCCTTGCCGTAGGAGTCACACGCAGCGAAACGCCCCTGACGCTCTATACCAACGACGCGTGGGAGGCCTCGACCTCGGACGACAGCTGGTGTTCGGTCGTAAGCTCCGACAACGGAAGCGGCAAAAAGACCGTGCAGCTGGTATGCGCCAGCAATTCGACCAAGCGGGAGCGCAGCGCCGAAGTTACGTTCCGGTCGAAAAACACGCCGGGCGTCGTATGTTCGTTCCGGGTGAACCAGAGCGGCATATTCGCAGCGCCCGTGCTGACGCTGGCCAAAGACGAGAGCGGCGCCATCCGGCTCGCATGGGACGCCGTCATGGGCGCGGTGAAATACATGGTCGTACTCACCGACAACAACGGCGCACCGATCGCCGAGATCGACAACGGCGCCGAAACCGCCTGCGACCTCTCGGCGCAGGAGGTCTTCGCCAAACCCGAATACGTCGGACTGTTCAACGTCTCGATCCGGGCCTTGTCGGACGATCCCGAAGTCTTCTCGAACAGCGAGGCGCAGAGCGCCAACAGCCACTTCGCATCGGGAGCCGGCACGCAGGGCGACCCCTTCATCATCGACCGTGACGGCTACCTGCGCAACATATCGACCGCCAACGCCAAAGCGGCCGGATGTTACTACAAACTCACCTACACGCCGGCACCCGGCGCCGACTTCGAACCGATCTGCTCCCCGGCCGCCCCCTTTGCGGGCATCTTCGACGGCAACGGGAAGACCATCGAAGGATGGGAAATCCGTCCGCTGGCCGACAAGCGCAACTACTTCGGGTTCTTCGGAGCCGTGGCCGAAGGCGCCGAAGTGGCGTCGCTCAATTTCAGCCGCTGCTCGCTCTACATCACCAACGACGGCGGTTCGGTCAATAAAGCCGGCAACGGCTTCGCATGGGTGGCCGGCACCAACAACGGCACCCTCCAGGACATCGCCGTCACCGACTGCACGATAGCCTGCGAGACCGGCACCACGCCGCTCAACGTCGGAGGCATCGCCGCCAACAACAACGGCACCGTACTTCGCTGCACCGCATCGGGCGCCATCTCGGCGGCCGCCGACCGCAACAAGACCGACGAATTCACCTGCGGAGGAATCGCGGCCTACAACTATGCCACGGGCGTTGTCGACCAATGCGTCAACCACGCCTCGATCACCGCCATGAATCAGGTCGGCGGCGTGGTCGGCATGAACGGCGGCAAGGTAACCGGTTCGGGCAACACCGGCGCGATCACGGCCAACTATTACTTCGGCGGCGTGGTCGGCTACACCACCTCGTCGAGCGCGGCGTGCGTCATCGAAAAATGCTACAACACCGGCACCCTCACCATGGACGAACCGGCCGGCATGGGGCGCGGCGCGGCCTACATGGGCGGCGTCACGAGCCGCATCTATTCCAACAAGACGGTCATCAGCAAGTGCTACAACACGGGCGACCTGATCGTCGGCGCCAGCGTCTCGTCGTCGAGCCTGCGCATCGGCGGAATCGTAGGCCACACCAACAAACCCGGCCGCCTCACCGACTGCTACAACGCCGGCAACGCCACGATCAAGGGCAAGGCCAACTACGGCGGCATCGTCGGCGAGATGGCCGATCAGGCCGCCGTCATAACCAATTGTTATACCGTAGGCAAAATCACGGTGGACGGCGGTTCCGGAAACCTCTTCAGTGCATTCGGCAAGGCGAGCGGCAAAGCCGTCATAACCGATTGTTATGCGCTGGACAACGGGGACGCCTTCGCCGGCGGCTCGACGTCGGGCATCACGGGCGGCGGTCTGCTGAGCGAAGCGCAGATGAAGAATCCGGCGTCGTATTCCGGCTGGGACTTCGTGACGGTATGGCAGGCGGGCGGCGGCTCCTATCCCTACCCCACGCTCCGTTAAAACGAACGACGGATTTCAGGATGCCGGGGCGCTTTTTCAGGCCCCGGCGTTTTGAGCTCCGGGATAAAAACTTTACATTTGTACTATGTCGAAACGCAACCTCCTACTACTGTTCCTGCTCCTCTGCCCGTTCGCCGGGGCGCGCAGCGCCGACGACGTGCTGAAGCTCTACTTCAAAAGCATCGGCATCCAGCAGGGACTCTCGCACCAAATGGTCAACGCCATCGTCAAGGATCCGCAGGGATTCATCTGGATCGGTACGGCGGAGGGGCTGAACCGGTACGACGGCACCGAATTCCACGTTTACAGACACGAACCGGGAAATCCCTGTTCGCTCTCGACATCGTGGATCAACTGTCTCTACATCACACGGGACGGCCGGTTGTTCATCGGCACGGAGAAGGGCGTAAACGTCTACAACGCGCAAAAGGAAAACTTCGAACGGATATCGGCGGAAAACGACTCCCGCAACCTGCTGGGCAACCTGCGCATACGCTGTTTCTGCGAAGACTCGAAAGGCTATCTCTGGATCGGCACGCTCGACGGACTGATCCGGTTCGACCGCCGGAACGGCCTGATAAACTTCTACAAGCTCAACCACTACGACCGCGACAAGATGCACAACGAGGTCAGGAGCCTCTGCGAGGATTCGGCGGGACGGCTCTGGATCGGCACCTTCGACGGGCTTTACTGCCGCGAGACGGAAAGCGGCGTCTTCAAGTCCGTACCGCTGAAAAAAGCCCCCGCAGAGGGCAACTGCCTGATATCGGGGCTGCATATCCAGCAGGAGGATCCCCATACGCTCTACATCGCCGCGACCGGAGGGCTGCGCGTATTCGACACCGAAACCGGCGGGGAGCGCCATTACCACACCGCGAACAGCGGCATCGCAAGCAACGACGTGCGGGACGTGACGCGCTACGACGCGAAGCACGTCCTCGCGGCGACGTCGAGCGGCCTTTCGGTCTTCGACATCCCGTCGGGCGGTTTCACGAACTTCGCCAACTCCATCACCGATCCCGTCTCGCTGCCCACGCAGATCGTACGCTGTCTTTTCCAAGACGACAACGGGCTGGTCTGGCTCGGCACCAACTACGGCGTGGCCTGCTGCAACAGCCACCGCAGGCCCATCGACGTGCATTACATCAACGACACCGATGCCGAAGGGCACACCACACGGGAGACGATCACCGACATCGCCGTCCTGCCCGGCGAGATATGGATCGGCACGAACAACGGCCTGATGTGCTATTCGCCCGACATGCGGCTGAAACGCCATTTCACGACCAAGAACAGCCTGCTGCCCCACAACAACATAAAACGCATACTCACCGACCGCAGCGGCATCATGTGGATCGGCACGAACAACGGCGTGGTCTACCTCGACAAAAACCGCACGACGCTCCGCCGGGTCGATACGGGCGACGAGAACTTCTCGTTCAAATACGTCTACGACATCAAGGAGGACAACGACGGCGAGATCGTCGTCAATATCAGCAGCGGCATCTGCTTCATCCGCGCCGAGCGCAGCGCTTCGGGCGAAATCATGCGCCTGCGCTTCACGCCCATGATCATCGACAACCTCGTGTCGTCGGACAACAGCGACGTTCCCTACTTCGAACCCGACAAACAGGGCAATATATGGATCGGCTCGACCAGCGACGGCATTTTCCGCTACAACAAGTCCGCCCAAACCATCGTCCAGTACAAGAACGACCCGGACGACCCGGCCAGCATCGTCAGCAACCGCATCTATTCGATCCACACCGACGCCCTCAACCGCACATGGATAGGCACCGACACGGGACTCTGCCGCTACGCGCCGGAAACCGACGGGTTCGAGCGCATCGACATCGGTCCCCATCTGTCGGTGCGCACGATCGTATCGGACGAGTCGAACCGGCTCTGGATCGCCACCGGCAGCTGGCTGATCATGTTCGACTACGAACTCAGCTACAAAATCACATGCGACATCTCGCAGGAGCTGAAGATGAACGACATCGAGTACAACAGCGTCTGCAATGCAGGCAGGCGCATCTATTTCGGCGGACACGGGGGATTCATCGCCTTCGACCCGCAGGAGATCAAAGTGGACGTCCGCCGCTATCCCGTGCGGCTCACCTCGTTCCGGCTGCACAACACGCCGGTTCTGCCCGGCACCGAAGTAAACGGCAAAGTCATCTTGGAGAACTCCGTCACCTTCTCCGACCAGATCAGGCTGCGGCACGACGAAAACTTCTTCCGCATCGACTTCGCGCTGCTCAACTTCGCGACGGGCGCAGGAAATTCATACACCTACAAACTCGACGGATACGACAAGGAGTGGATCACGACCGACGGCGAACACAGCTACGCCTCCTATTCGCACATTCCGCCGGGGCGTTACACCTTCCGCGTAAACGCCGCGAATTCGGACAACATCTGGAGCGAAGCGCCTGCGCAGATCGACATCGTCGTCCGCCCCGCATGGTGGCGCAGCACCGCGGCCTGTATCGGGTATACGCTGCTGTTCGCGGCGTTCTGCATACTGGCCGTCTATCTGGTGCGCATCCGCATCCGGCTGGCGCGGGAGCTTAAACTCGAAATCATGCGCCGGGAGACCTACAAGGAGATCAATCAGACCAAGATGGTCTTCTTCACCAATATCTCGCATGAATTCAAGACCCCGCTGACGCTGATTCTCGGCCCGATCGAGACGCTGCTCGAAACGGCGACGGAGGGCCAGCGCAAAATGCTGCTGATCATGAAGCAGAACGCCGAGCGGCTGCTGCGCCTGATCAACCAGATCATGGACATGCGCAAGATCGACAACAACAAGATGAAACTCAGTCTCGGCATGGGCGACATCGCCGCCTTCGGGCAGGAGATATACGCGACCTTCTGCGACCACGCCCGGCAGCGACGCATCGACTACACCTTCGAGTCGCACCCCTTCTGCATCAACATGCTCTTCGACCGCGACAAAATCGAGAAGGTATTTTACAACCTGCTCTCCAACGCCTTCAAATTCACGCCCGACGGCGGGCGGATCGCCCTGCGCATCGAGACCATGGAGCAGGAGGGGCAATACTACGTCCGCATTACGGTCCGCGACACCGGATGCGGCATCCGGAGCGAAGAGCAGACACGCATTTTCGAACGGTTCTATCAGACGGGCAACATCCCCCACGAGCAGGCCGAAGGGTCCGGCATCGGACTTATGCTGACCAAGGATTACGTAAGGCTGCACGGCGGCGAAATCGAAGTGGAGAGCGCTCCGGGGGCCGGAAGCTGTTTCACGGTGACGCTTCCCTGCAGGAGCGGTTTCCCGGACGCCGCCGATGAGGTCCGCTCCGGCGGAAATCAGGACCCGGAACATATTCCGGCAGACACTACGGGGGGGGGTATGCGCAAAATCGTGATCGTGGAGGACAACGAGCAGATGCTCGGCTTCATGAAAACCACGCTCGGCGGCGCCTACGAGGTCTACACGGCCGCAGACGGACAGCAGGGGCTGGAGGAAATCCGGCGCGTCTACCCCGACCTGATCATTTCGGACCTGATGATGCCCCGCATGGACGGTTTCGAAATGTGCACGCTCATCAGGCAGGACCCCCTGACCAGCCACATTCCGCTGATCATGCTGACGGCCAAAAGCAACGAGGGCGACCGGGCCGCAAGCTACAACTGCGGCGCGGACGCCTTCATATCCAAACCGTTCAGCGTCAAGACCCTCACCACCCGGATCGAGGGGCTTATCGAATCCCGGATCAAACTGCAGAAGCTCTACCGGGACCGGATTCTGTCAAGCCCCTCGGAGATCGTGATCGAATCCGAGAACGACAAATTCATCCTCAAACTGATAAAGGTCATCGAGGAGAATCTCGAAAATCCGGATTTCAACATCCAGACGTTGTGCGAGAGCATCGACAGCTCCTACCAGTACGTATACCGCAAGGTAAAGGCCCTGACCGGCGAGACGATAAACGATTTCGTACGCACGATCAAGCTCAAACGCGCGGCGCAATACCTCTGCAAGGGCGAGCTGCGCATCTCGGAAATACTCTACAAATCGGGTTTCAACAGCCACTCCTATTTCACCAAATGTTTCAAGGAGCACTACGGCATGACCCCGAAGGAGTACGTCGAACAGTTCCACGACACCCACGGTTCCGCACAAAACGAATAGGCGTTCCGGGCGTCCCTCGAAGATGCGGAAGCGGCGAATTTTGCGCAGGCTCCGCCCCGGAAGGTCACTCGCGGCTGCCTCTGACCGTATGCCGGGCGACGGTTTTGCCCGCGGCGTCCCTGATTTCGGCTTCGATCTTCCGCCCTTCGACCGTTACACGCACACACTCCCGGTTGGAGTTGATCAGCACCGGAAAGTCATACTTATCTTCTCCGGCAGCGGTATAGAACGCCTTGTGCAGGTGGCCGCAGAGCATGAGATCGACTCCGGCACCCTGCAAAAGCGGCATGAAGAGCCGCTGTATTTCACGTCCTCCGTGCCAGTCGTAATGCAGCGGCGGAATATGCAGCAGCACGATCCGCAGCGGCGCCTGCCGGAACTCCTCGCTGGCGACGACTCCCTTCAGCCAGTCGGCCTCGGTCTCCCGGTAACGGTCGAAATCGGCCAGCCCCGAATACTCGATATCGTTATCGGGCTTATCCTCGCCGCAGTCCAGCACCACGAAAAATGCAGGCCCGTGGCGGAACGTATAGTAGAACCGCCCGGTCGGCGTCGGAAAATAGTCGGAAGCGCGGTAGGAAAAAGCGCCCCGGTTTTCGTGATTGCCCCGTACGAAACAGAACGGCACATTGGCTGCGAAGAGTTCCGAAGCCGATCTCAGATAGCCGTCGAACAGCTGCCGTTCGGATTCGATCATCGACGTCATGTCGCCGTTCAGCACCACGAAATCGGTATTTTTCTCCGTCACGCCGCCCAACAGCTGACGAAACAGCGAATCGTTGCCGTGGATATCGTTCACGACGGCGAAACTGATCGTCTTCTTGTCGGGATTCAGCGTGGTCGCATAATAGGGTTCGTGTTTGTAGACCCTGCTGGCTGCTATCCGGCCCGGAATCACGCCCTTGTTGCCGCCGTTTTCGAGAATTCCCTGCGTGAAGATGCGGTAACGGTAACGGGTTCCCGGCTCAAGTCCCGTGACCGGGACCCGGTGCAGACGGCCGATGATGCGTTTGCCGTGTTCCGAATGATAGTAACGCGGCCGCTCCGCCGCATAGAAATCGCTGCCGTCGTCCGGCGCGACCTCCACCCAAGCCACGGCATCGGTGTCGGAGGCCCAGACGACCGTGAACCCGGTTTCGGTGACGGCCTGCAGATAAGGCCCCGCCTCGATTTTAACTCCCGGCAGCGCCGCCTGAAGCAATCCCGCACTGAGCAGGAGAAGATAGGTCAGAATACCCTTTTTCATCGTCTTTTGATATTTTCCAGTTTATTATGCAGCGAATCGGCTTTTGCAGGATACCGTCCGGCCAGATTGTGCCGTTCGCCGACATCCTCGCGCAGATTGTAAAGCTGCCGCATCGGATCGTTGCCCAGTTCGGTGTCGGTCTGCCGGTTGATCCGCATCTTGTTGCTGGGTTCGATGTATTTCCAGCCGTCCACAATAATGGAAAGCGTGTTATTCAGGTTCTGCTCGACGACGTACTCCCGGTCAGGCCCGCCGCCCAGCAGCGCGGAGAGGTGGTTGCGGCTGTCGGGTGCGGCCCCTTCGGGAATTTCGCCCCCGCACAAAGCGCCCAAGGAGGCGAAGATGTCGATATGGCTCAACAACGCGTCCGACACGGCTCCCGCGGGAACATGTCCGCGCCAGCGCACCAGCATCGGCACACGGGTGCCGGCTTCGAAGGCGCTGTATTTGCCGCCCCGGAAATCGCCCCACGGACGATGATCGCCCAGCAGCTCCACCGCGCGGTCGTTGTAACCGTCGTCAACGACGGGTCCGTTGTCGCTGCTGACGATCAGCAGCGTATTGTCCGCGATGCCCAGACTGTCCAGCGTACGCATCACACGGCCCAGACAGTAGTCGAAAGAGAGAATCGCGTCGCCGCGCGGCCCCATGCCGCTCTTGCCGGCAAACCGGGCGTGAGGTACGCGCGGCACGTGAATATCGTTGGTCCCGAAATACAGGAAAAACGGATGCTCCCGGTTTCGGGCGATAAACTCCACGGCCTTGTCCGTGATCCGGTCGGCGATCCGGTCGTCCTTCCACAAGGCCGCCTTGCCGCCCTTCATATACCCGATGCGGGAAATCCCGTTGACGATGGTCTGGTCGTGCCCGTGGGACGGGGTCATTACCAGCAGTTCGGGATTGTCCCGGCCGGTCGGCTCGCCCTCGAAGGGTTCGGCATAGCTCACGGAGATGGGATCGGCCGGATCAAGCCCGACGACGCGCTGGTTTTCGATATATACGCAGGGCACACGGTCGCCCGTGGCGGCCATGATGAACGAATAATCGAACCCTATATCGCTCAGGCCCGGCGCAATGACGCCGTTCCAATCCTGCCGGGCCGTCTCGCCCAAGCCCAGATGCCACTTTCCGACGGCTCCGGTGGCGTAGCCCGCGCCGCGCAGCATGTCGGCCAGCGTATACTGTTCGGGCGATATGATCATTCCGGCATTCCCCGCCGCAATCCCCGTCCCTTCCTTGCGCCACGGATACTGTCCCGTCAGCAGTCCGTAGCGGGCGGGCGTACTGGTCGAAGAGGTCGTATGGGCATTGGTGAAACGCACGCCTTCGGAAGCCAGCCTGTCTACATTCGGCGTCTGTATCGTGGGTGAACCGTTGCAGGAAAAATCGCCGTAACCGACGTCGTCGGCATAGATTATGATGATATTGGGCCGTTCTGCCGGAGTCTTCCCGCAGCCGGCGCACAACGCGGCTGCCGTCCCCAGCGCACAAACCGGAATAACAGGCAATTGCATTATCTTCATCTGTTTATCGTTTTAGGGTTAATATGCGGCTATGCAGTTCGGAGGGCGTGCCGCCCGCCGAGATTTCGAACTCGCCCGCTTCGACGACCGGACGGAACGCCGCGTCGAGAACCGCCAGTTGTCGTGGCGTCACGTCGAACGACACGGTGCGGCTTTCGCCCGGAGCAAGTTCGACTTTGCGGAAGTCGATCAGCATGCGCGCCGGGCGGGTGAACGAGGCGGCTTTGTCGTGCAGATACAACTGCACCGTCTCCTTGCCCTTCATGCCGCCGGTATTGGTAACGGTGATCTCCGCCGCGACCTGCTCGCCGGGTGCGGCGACGGATTTCGAAAGCCGCAATTCGGAATATTCGAATGTCGTGTAACCGAGTCCGTAACCGAAAGGAAAGAGCGGTTGGCCGTCCATGGAGACGTAGCGGTCGTTGCCGGGCCGTCCGCTGGTGCGGTCGCTGTAGAAAAGGGGCAGCTGCCCGACCGATTTAGGAAACGTGACGGGGAGTTTGCCCGAAGGGGAGCGCTTACCGAAGAGTAGGTCGGCAACGGCATTGCCCGCTTCGGTTCCCGGATGCCATGCGATCAGCAGCGCGTCGGCATAAGGCACGACGGCGCTCAGGTCGAGAGGCCGTCCGTTGAAGACCACGACGACGACTTTGTTGCCCTGTTCTTTCAGCTCGCGGATCAACTGCTCCTGCCCGTAGGGCAGCCGAATGTCGCTCCGGTTGTTGTTCTCGCCGAACAAATAGCCGTTTTCGCCGACACATACCACCGCGACATCGCTCCTGCGGCTGCGGGACTGCGACATCAGACGCACGTCGGTCCTCCCGCCGGCCTGACTGCGGATGCCGTCCCAGACGGTTACGGCATCCCGGCCGTCTCCCATGCCGACCCACCAGCCGTAAAGATCGCGGCTCACGGCCCACTCTCCGGTCACCGTGATGCTCCGCAGATCGGGCGAAAGGGGCAGCACACCGTCATTTTTCAGCAGCACCATGCTCTCCGCCGCCAGCTGACGGGCCGTACGGCGGGCTTCGGGCGTCAGCAGCATCCGGTCCGGTTCGGGGTGGCTGCGGAAAGGACGGTCGAACAGCCCCAGCCGGAATTTGACCCGCAGGACAGCCCGCACGGCCCGATCGACAAGCGCTGCGGGCAAGCGTTTTTCACGGACGGACTGTTCGAGGGTCGTCAGGTAGAGGTCCGACGTCATCTCCATATCCACGCCGGCAGTCAGCGCCTTGACGGCCGCCTCGGCGCCGTCGGCCGCTATGCCGTGCTCCTGCAATTCGGTCACGGCGTTCCAGTCGCTGAGCACGAAGCCGTCGAATCCCCACTCTTTTCTGAGAATCCGGTCCAGCGTCAGCGCATTGGCCGAGGCCGGCGTGCCGGAGATATCGTTGAAGGCCGACATGACACTTACCGCACCGGCATCGACACATGCCTTGAAAGGCGGCAGATAGGTTTCGCGCAAAGCGCGCTCCGACAGCTCGGTAAACTGATAGTCCCGGCCGCCCAATGCGGCGCCGTAGCCGACGAAATGCTTGACACAGGCCCCGATCCGGCCCTGCTTCGAGGGATCGTCGCCCTGATAGCCACGGACGAGAGCCGCACCGAAAACGGCATTGAGCAGCACGTCCTCCCCCGAACCTTCGGAGATACGCCCCCAGCGCGGATCGCGTGCGACGTCCACCATCGGACTGAACGTGAGGTCGATGCCGCAGGCCGACGCTTCCGACGCCGCGATCCGGGCCGACGCTTCGGCAAGCTCCGGATTCCATGACGCCGCGATACCCAGCGGAATGGGGAAGAGGGTGCGGTAACCGTGGATGACATCGAATCCGAAAAGGACGGGAATTCCGAGCCGGCTTCGCTCCACGGCAATACGCTGCAGCCGGTCGCGCTCCGCAGGGGCGAGCGCAGAGCCGTGAGCCACGACCAGCGACCCGACCTCGCCGCGGGTTATGCGTGCGTCGAGCGTCGTGTCGTCCGACCGGTAGAGCGGCTGGGAGAGCTGCCCCAGTTTTTCACGGAGGGTCATCCGCGAGAGCAGGTCGTCCACCCGTTCGGCGAGCGGTGCGGAGGAGTCCCGGTAAAGAGGCTCCTTGGCCGTACCGGTCAGCAGAAAACCGCAGGCAGCCACGGTCAAGAGAAAGGTTTTCATGACAGAAGATCTTTTCGCGTCCGTAAAGATAGCAATTTCCGTTCAGAGAGAGCTTCCGGCATCCGGGAAAAATGCCGTTTCGTCTCCGGTGCGGCATAAACGGCAAAGGAGAACTTTGCGCTCTCCCTTGCCGTCGGCCGCAGGCCGATTATTCGGCCTGAATCGTCAGTTTGACGGTTTTCGAGAAACCGTTGGTTCCGCCGGCATCCACATTCTCGACCTTGTAGATGCTTCCGGGCTTCTGGTCCGAGAGCTGGAAGGTTCCGCACGCCACCTGCGTACAGTCGGGCAGCGGAGTGAAACTGCTTCCGCCGTCTTCGCTTACGGAGATCGTGATGCGGGCCTTGCCCGACGGGCTCGGACCGTCGTTCGGGAAGCTGATCGACTTGACGGTCATGTCGTCCAGCTGCGGCAGGATGACGTACCCGCTGAATTTCGATTTGCTCTGGCAGGCCAGCCACAGACAGCCGCCGTTAATGCAGCCGCCGAAAATCTTCCACGTATATCCGTCGTTGTCCGTGACGGACACTTCTTTCTGTTCCATGGCCGAATTGCTTTCGGGCAGTCCCCATAACGCGTTGCTCGAAAAATCGGCTACGATCGTCACGGGTTCGGACACGGTCGGACGGAAGGTCGTCGGAAGCCCTTCGACGCGCGCACCTCCGTTGAGGCAGGCCCAAGCCACGCAGGTGTAGTCCGTATTGGCGACCAGCCCCGCCGCCTCGGCCTTGAACGAGCTGCTGCCGGCATCGACGACCGCCGCGACCTCGAACGGCGAACCGTCCTTGGGCGTCAGCGTGAAACCAGCGGTAACGACATCCCCGCTGCCCAGCGAAACAGCCACGTAACTGCTTTCGAGCGTTGCGGTCGTGCCCGTCTCGGACTTCAGCCCGGAGACAACCGTCTCGCCCACCGATTTCAGTTCGGTCGGCAGCAGAATCGGAGTAAAGGCCGACGACTCTCCGCTCACTTTCGGATCGTCGTTGAGTCGGGCCCATGCCACGCAGTCGTAAGTCTCGTTTTTGGTAAGCCCCGTAAGATCGGCACGGAAGGTTTCGGCGGCACGGTCGACGGCAGCCGGCGCTTCGACCGCCGCGCCTCCGGATCGGGGCGTCAGGACGAATCCGGCCGTTATCGCATCGCTTTCGGAGATGGAAATACCGCTGTATGTCGCACTCAGCGTTGCGGTCGTTCCCGATGCGGAAACGACGTTCGAAGCGACCGGCGCCGATACGGAGCTGATCTCCACGACTCCTTTCTGGACGACGGCGATAACCGACGTACGGGACTCGACTTCGTTCGAATAGAGGGTTATGGTGGTGTTGCGCGGCAGTTTCGTGGGTTTGACGGCAATCTCTACCGTACCGTTCCGGTCGCCGGCTTCCACGGAAAGGGTCACCCACTCGGCCGGGCAGGAGACGGACCAGTCGCAGTTGGCTTCGACGGAGAACGACTCGGTGCCTCCGGCAGGTTCGAACACCACTTCCTTTTCGGCGGCGGCAAAAGCCACCTCCGGGACGAAGAAATCGGGATCCTCGATCTTGCATCCTGTCAGAGCCGATAGAAAGACGAGCGCCGAGAGGATTTGTTTCATACCTGTTTTCATCTGTTCGGGTTGTATTAGATTAATATAGGATTGATGGGTTTTACTGGATTACGGTAATGGAATAGGGTCTCAGCACGACCTGCTTCGAGGCGTCCACCTTGCGGGAAAGCCGCGCCAGCGACGACGGACCCGTCACGGGGGTTTCGGGCGAACCGGCCGAAATCTGTTCGAACGAAGCGGCTGCGAATCCAAGCCCGTCCGTCGCTACGGTCTTCGCTTCGGGGCCGAGATTCAGGAGCAGAAGCCGCGAAACATCGCCGCCGAACAGATAGCCGTAAAGCGAATTGATCTTTCCGTGTTTCTGCGTGTCGAGCTGCGGATTATCGGAGAAGCGGACCGTTTTGACCGTGACGGCACCCCGCTGCGCCTTGGAAAGCATTTTCAAACCTTCGCCCGTCGCACTCAGCGCATATTTGGGCGCAGTCGCACCGGCGATCGAAACGTCTGCGTCGAAAATCGCGGACGCACTTTTGCCGGCCGTCAGATTGAAGAAGCAAATCAGCTCCACGCGGGGCGTGGCGATCAGCTGCGCGCTCATGAGCGTTGCGGCCAGCCCGTGCACCCACTGGCCGGGAAACGGATTGGAGCCGGATTCGAAATTGTATTCGGTAACCCAAAGTTTGTATTTGGAGTCGATCGAGGCGTCGAGCACCTTCCCCTGAGCGACAGCGGCGAGCGTCTGCCCGATCATGTCGTAAGGGGTCGGCGAGGCCAACGCATTCTTCGGATAGATATGGATGGTCACGGCATCGCATTCGATTCCCTGCATGTTGCTCATCACAACCGTATTCCACTCCCGCGCGCGGGGACGTTTGGTCCATGCAGCAGGCGTATTGACGCCGATCAGCGCAATCCGGGCTTCGGGGAACTCCTTCCGGAATCCGGCGGTCCACACACGGCACAGGTCCGTATAATCGGTCGTCTCAGGAAATTTCGTCAGGTAGTTGTATTTTTCCGGATGGTCGTCCAGATAATACTCGTTGCCCATCTCGATATACTCCACCGGCAGACCGATCGACCGGGCGTATTTGAGCATCGCCAGCTGCTCCTCGTAAGTGGAGGTGAGCATGTTTATCAGAAAGACGGGAGCCGCGCCCGTGCGGTCGTACACCATTTTAACGTGTTCCAGCTTGTAGGGAAGCGGTCCGGCCGGCGACGGGGCAATCACGTTCACCTCTTTTCCGATCTCGTTGTAATAGCCCGTACGCCAGTCCCAGAAATTGCCGACAGTTCCTCCCGGATAGCGGAAATTGCCCGGATTGAGTTCCGCAATCCGGCTGATGAACTCCGCCTTGTCCCATCCCGGACCTTTGATGGACTGGGTGTTGTACCCGAAGATATTTTCCGGAATCGTCTTGCTCTGCTGCGAAAGCGTCAGGCCCACGGCATCGGGATCGGGTTTGCTCCCGCCACCTTTCCGGGCGTCGTCGTCTTTGCCCGACGAGCAGCAGGACAAAAGTCCCAGCAATAAAATAAGGGTAATCGTTCTGGTCATAAAGTATCGTTTTAGGTTGTTTTTCCGTGCTGATTCCGTGTTTACAAATATATTGAATCCGAATCGAGCGGAATAGCAGAAATTCGCCAAAAAATAGCGCAGCCGCAACCGGGGCGTTCCCCGTCTTCGGCCGTACAGCGCACACCACGCCGCTCCCGCATCCGACCCGCCGTGCAGCCCGCTCCGCAGTTTTTTCGCCCGCGTGTTAATTTTTGAAGAAAAAATAGCCTTTTCTAACGATCGAATTGACGAATTTTGTGAACGGTTCGCTCCGTATGGAACAAACCGTAGCCCGAACCAACGAAAACCCAAATATTAACCCAAAAACTTTTCTTATGAGAGTATCTCGACTCAAAGATTTGACATGCGTCAGTCTGCTTCTGGCGAGTCTGTCTCCGATGTATGCTCCGCAGGAAGCGGCTGCCGCCGTGCCCGACTCGCTCGCGGTAAAAGCGAACACCGTCATGGTGTCGCCCTACCATGCGTCCGACAAGGATCTGACCACGGCCGCCGTCTCTTCCGTCGGGGGCTGGCAACTGGAATATCTGCCCGGAATAAACCGGACCAACCTGCTCAACGGGCGGGTGACCGGATTTCTGGGCATCCAGCACGACGGAGAGCTGGGCATCGAATCCAATTCGATGTATATCCGGGGACTCCGGAGCATCTCGTCCGACTCCCGGCAGGCCGCCATTCTGGTGGACGGTTACGTGCGCAAGGACGCCAACCGCATCTCCCCGGCCGACATCGAATCGGTTACGATCCTCAAAGACGCCGCGGCGACCGCCCTCTACGGCCTGCGGGGAGCGAACGGCGTGGTGCTGATCACGACCAAGCACGGCCGCATACAGCCCCTGACGGTGAGCATCGACGCCGGGGTAGGTTTTCAGGCTCCGACGCGCCTGCCGAAATACCTCGGATCGTATGACTACGCACGTCTCTACAACGAAGCTGCGGTCAACGACGGCGGATCGCCCAAATACGACCAGTATGCGCTCGACTCCTACCTCAGCGGCGACGACCCCTACAACTATCCCGACGTAGACTGGATGGACAGATTCATGAAAAAATCCTCCGTCGTGCAGCGTTACAACGTAAGCGTGCGGGGCGGCACGGAGCGCGTGCGCTACTACGCCTCCGTAGGATACGTGGACAATTCGGGTCTCTACAACGTGGACAAGAACGCCAACACCTATAAGACCAACGCCAACTACGAGAATTATTCGCTCCGGGGCAACGTCGATATAAACGTCACCAAGAAGTTCGTCATCAGCCTCGACATCGCGTCGCTGATGGCCAAGTGGAATTATCCGGGCGCCTATTCGAACAGCACGTCCCGCATTCTGAACGCATTGACGCAGACTCCGCCCAACGCCCACCCGATCTTCAACGAGGACGGATCGCTCAGCGGCACCTCCCAGTACCTCAACAACCCTTACGGATTGCTCAACAACAGCGGATATTCGATCTTCCAGACCCGCTCCAACTACGCCACGCTGAAACTCGACCACGATCTGGACTTCATCACCCAAGGGCTCTCGGTTTTCGGCTCGTTCTCATTCGACAGCTATTTCGAGCAGGTCATCAACCGCAACGTCGGGTTCGTGGTCTACGAAGGCAGTCTCAGCAACCAGCAGGGAACGAAAAACCCCGCCACGCAGAAAAACGACAACAGCTTTTCGAACAACTACCGCACGCTGGACCTGCAGGCGGGACTCGACTACGCCCGTTCGTTCGGCAATCACAATCTCTCAGGGCGGATATTCATCAACTACAACAACGAATCCGGCAACGGCAAGATCATGCCCCATGTCTATAAGGGGCTGTTCGCCTACGCCCACTACGATTTCAAGCGCCGCTACATCGCCGACTTCACCATAGCCTGTCAGGGCAGCGAGCAGATCGGCGGAAACGGCTACAACGTCTTCCCCTCGGTCTCCGCAGGCTGGATCATTTCCGAAGAGAACTTCCTGAAGGACAAGACTTTCATCAGCTTCCTCAAGCTGAGGGCCTCCTACGGAGTTTCGGGCAACGACACCAACATCAGCTATTTCCAGAAAAGTTCGTTCTTCAGCTCGCTCGGCAGCACCTACCTTCAGGGGCAGTCGCTCGCCTCGATGCAGGGCTTCCGGGAATCGCAGGTCGGCGTGGACAACATCATGGCCGAACGTTCGCACAAGACCAACGTCGGAGTGGACATACGCATGTTCAAAGACAGATGGTCCCTGTCAGTCGACGGGTTCTACGAAAACAACGACAACCTGATCATCGCACAGGCGAGCATTCCCAATATCATCGGAGTCCGCGGTTCGGTCAAGAACAATATAGGCCGCATGACCAACAGCGGCTTCGAGATCGCCACCGACTACACGTCGCGCATCGGCAGGCTGGGCTACTCGGTTTACGGTAACTTCAGTTTCGCCCGCAACCGCGTGAAAGAGATGCAGGAGACCGACGCCACCTACCGGTTCAACAAAAAGACGGGCTACCCGATCAACTCTTCGTTCGGCCTGAAATCCGACGGACTCTTCTTCGACTACGACCAGATCGCCGCCCATGCGACGCAGACCTACGGCACCTACAATCCCGGCGACATCCGCTATCTGGACCTGAGCAAAGACGGCTATATCAACGAAGACGACCGCACCTACCTCGGTTACGGCGACGTCCCCGAATACGTATACGGATTCGGCATCGACCTGAACTACCGCGGCTTCGATCTGAACGTCGCTTTTCAGGGCGTGGGCAACGTGCAGAAAAAACTCGGCGGATACGTCTACTGGGAATTCCGTCCTGACGGCAAGGGCAATGTGATGGAACACCATCTCGACCGCTGGGCCTATGATCCCGCCAACGGCATCGACACCCGCCTGACGGCCAAGTACCCCCGTCTCAGCCTGACGGGCAACGACGGCAACAACCGGGGTCCGAACTCCGACTACTGGCTCCGCGACGCCTCCTACCTGCGTCTGAAAAGCGTCGAACTGGGCTATACGCTGCCCGCCCGCGCCGCAAAGGCCATTTGGCTGAAAAACCTGCGCATTTATGTCTCCGCGACGAACCTCTTCACCTCCGACAAGATCGACATTCTCGATCCGGAAACGACCACGACGGGGACCGTCTATCCTTTGCAGCGGACGGTCTGCATGGGTCTCAACATATCATTTTAAACCTGCCGAGCCATGAAAAACATTCTCAAATACATCTCGCTTCTTTTCCTCGGTGCGGCGGCTGTCTCCTGCGACTTCGAAGATATGCCGTTCGACAAATATGATTCCGACTTTGTATTCTCGAACGACAAGAAGGCCGAAGGATACGTACTCGGCGTCTATCTGGGACTCCCGTTCGACAAATCCGACGAGAACGGCTACAACCGCGTAGACGGGGCCATGCTCGCCTCGGCCTCGGACGAAGCCATGATAACCGTGCCGGGATCGTCGATCGTCTTTCTGACCGACGGCTCGCTCACGCCCCGGAAAAGCAATCCCGACGGCTGCTGGGAGAATAACTACAAATTCATCCGCGACGCCAATATCGGCATCGTCGGACTCGAAAAACTGCCCGAAGCCAACCACGATCTGAAGCTTCAGCTTCAGGCGGAGCTGAAATTCCTGAAGGCGTTTTTCTATTTCGAGCTGGTCAAGCGTTACGGCGGCGTGCCGCTCATCGACCGGGCGTACGAGCTTTCGGACGACCTGAACGTGCCCCGCTCGTCGTTCGCCGCCTGCGTGGATTACATCGCAGGGCTGTGCGACGAATCGTATACGGACCTGCCGGCGCCGAACAACGTCAATTTCGGCCGCGCTTCGAAAGGCGCCGCACTCGCCCTCAAGGCCCGCCTGCTGCTTTATGCCGCCAGCCCGCTCTATAACGGCAAGGGCTACGACGGCAGCGACAACGAATTCATCTGTTACGGCTCCTACGACAAGAAACGCTGGGAGTCCGCCGCCGCGGCCGCAGCCGAAGTGATCAGACTGGGCGATTACGACATCTACAAACCCAACCCCGTCGCGGAGACGGACAGGGACGAGCAGGTGATCGCCAGCGGATCGGCCAACTACCGGAAGCTTTTCACGGTGATCACGGGCAACAAAGAGCTGATCCTGCCCCGCACGTCGAAAGTCGGCAACCGCGTCGAAATCCAGAATTTCCCGGTCGGCATCCCCAACGGCAAGGGTCTGACCAGTCCTTCGCAGCAGATGGTCGATGCCTACGGAACGGTGACCGGACAGCCGATCGACGATCCGGAGAGTCCCTACGACCGGAAGAATCCGTATGAAAACCGCGATCCGCGTTTCTATGCCAGCATCTTCTACAACGGGCAGAACTGGAACGGCACGACGATCGAGACCTTTCGGGGCGGAGCGCACAACAACACCAACACTTCGACCCGGACGGGATATTACATGTCCAAGTTCTGCGGCAGCGAGGTGGTCATTTCGGGAACGCCCACAAACACCAACCACTGTTTCCCGCTGTTCCGCTATGCGGAGTTGCTGCTCGACTACGCCGAAGCCGTCAACGAGGCTTACGGTCCCGACGTCGATCCGCTGGGATGCGGCCTGACGGCGCGCGACGCTCTGAAAGCGGTGCGCAGCCGCGTACTCCGCCCCTCGCAGAGCGATGTGGATGCCGCCGAAGGGGACAGCGACGCGATGCGCGCGGCCATCCGCCGGGAGCGCCGGATCGAGCTGGCCTTCGAAGACCACCGCTATTACGACGTGAAACGCTGGAAAATAGCCGACGAAGTGCTGAGCGAAAGCATCCGGGGCATGCAGATCACCAAGAACGGCGACACGTTCTCCTACCAAATCGTGGAAAATGTGAACAGCCGGCAGTTCTCTCCCAAGTTCTACCTCTATCCGATTCCTAACGGCGACGTGGTGAACAACTCCGCCATCAGAGGCAACAACCCGTTATGGTAAATTCTAAGAGATAAAACCCATGAAAAAGATAATAGCTTTATTTGCAACGATTTTGATTTCGCTCGGCGCGCTCCGCGCCCAGACGGTCGCGGTGTCGGGTACGGTCGTGGACGAGCTGAACAGACCGATGGTGGGTGTGAGCGTCGTCGAGACGGACAACGTCGCCAACGGCACGGTCACCGACCCCCAAGGGCGGTTCTCGATGAAGGTGAAGAGCGTGCGGAGCACGATCCAGACCTCCTATATCGGTTATATCACCCGGATTCTCGAAGTCACGGCAAAACCGATGACCATTGCGATGGAACCCTCCGCGACCAATGTGGAGGAGGTCGTGGTCGTAGGTTACGGCGTACAGAAAAAACAAAGCGTGGTGGGAGCCATTTCCTCGGCCACCTCCGAAGACCTCAAGCAGATGGGAAGCCCCAACCTGAGTACGGCGCTGGCCGGCAAAGTGGCCGGCGTGACGTTTACCGTGCCTTCGGGCCGTCCGGGCAGCGACGACGCCGAAATCTATGTGCGCGGCGTCGCCACGATGAGCGGCGACTCGGCTCCGCTGGTGCTGGTGGACGGCGTCGAACGCGACTACTCGCAGGTCGATCCGGAGGATGTCGCGCAGCTCTCCGTGCTGAAGGACGCTTCGGCGACGGCGGTATACGGCGTGCGCGGCGCCAACGGCGTGATCCTGATCACAACCAAACGCGGTTCGAAAGGCGCGCCGAAGTTCAACATGAACTATACGTTCACGCTCCAGCAGCCGACCCGTCTCCCGACCTTCCTCGGATCGTACGACCACGCCGTGCTGCGCAACGAATCGCTCGCCAACGACGGCGCACGCCCGGCGTTCACCGAAGAGGATATCGAACACTACCGGCTGGGCGATTCGCCCTACACCCACCCCGACAACGACTACGTAAAGGATTTTCTGCGCAAAACGACGCCGATGCACAAACTCAACGTCAATGTGCGCGGCGGCACGGACAACGTGCGTTATTACGTGGCGCTGAGCGGACTCTCGCAGGAAGGCATCTACCGGCAGTTCGACGGCAAATACCCTTCGAACGCCAATTTCAAACGCATCAACCTCCGTGCGAACCTCGACTTTTCGCTGACGAAGACCACCGAACTGAGTCTCGACCTCAACGGACGTCTCGACCAGAAGCAGAACAACAGTCAGGGCCTGAACGACAATTCGATCTTCTCGATGATGTACGAAACGCCCCCGATGTCCTACCCTTACCGGCTTCCCGACGGTTCTTACGGCGCCAGCACGGATAACGAAGCGGAAAACCTGATGGCCATGCTCAGCGACTGGGGCTATTCGCAGCTCGCCTCCAACATTCTGGAAGGCACGGTCAAGCTGCACCAGAAACTGGACTTCGTGACCAAAGGTCTCTCCGTCCGCGGCATGGTAAGCTTCAACAGCTATTACGACGACGGCACCAAGGTCAGCTACCGTCCGCCTACGTACAGGTATGTCAGCGACACGGAGAAAGTAATCGCCAAGGAGGAAACCGCACCCTCGATAAGCTCGCTGTCGGGCAAGGGACACCGCCGCCGGACCAATATCGAGGTGGGAATCAACTACAACCGGACCTTCGGCGACCATGCCGTAACGGCGATGGCGGTATACACGCAGACCAAGGAGAATACCAACGCCGTGCTTCCGCGGGCCTTTCTGGGGTATGCGGCCCGTGCGACCTACGCCTATAAGAGCAAGTACCTCGCCGAGGTGAATCTGGGTTACAACGGCTCCGACCAGTTCGACGAAGGACACCGCTACGACTTCTTCCCCTCGTTCGCCCTCGGTTACGTCCTCTCCAACGAAGGCTTCATGCAGCGGTCGCTGCCCTTCATCACCTTCATGAAGCTGCGCGCCTCTTACGGCGAGGTCGGCAACGACAAGATCGGTTCGGACCGCTTCCTGTATCTGCAGACCTACGACAAGAACGGCAATTACTTCTTCGGCAAGGACAACGGTTTCGGCGGAATGCCCGCACTGTCCGAAGGTGCGCTCGGCAACACGAACGTCACATGGGAAATCGGCAAAAAAACCAATATCGGCATCGACCTGACCTTCTTCGACAAACTGACGCTGAACGCCGACATCTTCCGCGAAGACCGCGAAAAGATCTTCATCTCGCGCAACACGACGCCCCAGATACTCGGCGTCGGAACGGCCAAGGAGAACCTCGGCAAGGTCCGCAACGAAGGTTTCGAAATCGAGGCCGGCTACCGCGACGTCGTGAACCGGAATTTCAGCTGGTTCGTTTCGGGCATGTTCTCCTATTCGAAAAACAAGGTTCTCTACAAGGACGAGGTCGAACCCAAATACGAATACCTGCGTCAGACCGGCAAGCCGATCGGCCAGTATTTCGGACACACGGTCCTGCGCTACTACCTGCCCGACGACTTCACCACAATCGACGGCGTGCGCGTGCTGAATCCCGACCTGCCGCAGCCCCAGTACCCCGTACAGCCGGGCGACTTCATGTACTGGGACCGCAACGACGACGGCGTGATCGACACGTTCGACGAAGGTCCCATCGGACGGTCCAAAATACCGCGTTTCGTCTACAACTTCACGTTCGGCCTGAACTTCCGCAATTTCGATTTCAGCATGATGTGGCAGGGCGCCGGCGGCAACAGCAAACTGATGACCAAGTCGCTCTACGAACCGGTGCGCGAACGCAACCGCTTCCAAGACATCCACCTCTACCGCTGGACCGAGGAGCGCTGGCAGAACGGCGAGACGATCAAATACCCGCGTCTGTCGAGTGCCACGAACAAACATAACCAGTGCACCAATACATTCTACCTCAAAAAAGGCGACTATCTCCGTCTCAAGAGCATCGAGATCGGCTACACGTTCAACAAGCGGCAGCTCCGGTTCATCGGGCTGAATTCCATACGCATCTACGTGGGCGGCAACAACCTGCTGACCTTCTCCGAGATCAAGAACTTCGACCCGGAGATGGGCGATGAAACGGGTTACTTCTACCCGCAGATGAAGATGTGGAATTTCGGTATCAACATTAACTTTTAATCTACACCCGCAATGGCTATGAAAGTAAACAAATACGGTATAATATGCGCACTGGCGCTCCTGTCGGGTGTCGTGGGCTGCGAGGACAGTTCGAGCCTGCTGGACAAGGAGGAGTCGAACGACATCTACGAAAACATGGTCTTCAGCGATCCCTACAACGCCACATGGTTTCTGAGCAATATCTACAAGAGCATGAACGACGGCTTCATGGTTTTCGGAAGCGACGATTCGGGCGGTTTCCTCGGCAACGCCGTCGACGAAGGCATCTGGAAGGCCAACTGGGACAACGCCTACAAGATGAGCGTCGGAGCGTGGGCGACGACCGACATGCTGCTCAACTACGATCCGTGGAAAAAATACTATACGGCGATCCGTGCGGCATGCCGTTTTCTGGAACATGCCGACGAAATCCCCGACTCGCCGGAACCGTTCATCGACGAGGGCGTACGCACGCGAATGAAGGGTGAAGCCCGCTTCCTGCGCGCGCTGTTCTACTACGAACTGCTGAAATTCTACGGCGGCGTGCCCATCGTCACACGGGTGCTCGGTCCTGACGACGCGGCAGAGCTGCACGGAGCACGCGCCGGATTCGACGAGGTGGTGGAGTTCATCTGCTCCGAGGCGATGCTGGCGGCCGGCGACCTGCCCCATGTGGACGAATACGCCGACTCGGAATGGGGACGCGCCACCAAGGGCGCCTGCTACGCACTGATTTCCCGCGTACGCCTGCTGGCGGCCAGCCCGCTGTTCAACGACCGGCAGAACCCCTCCGGCAGCGCCTGCCGGGGCGAATACAGCGCCGAAAAGTGGAAAACCGCAGCCGAGGCGGCCAAATATTTCCTCGAAAACACCCGCGGCTACGCCCTGCACCGAAGCACCGATCCGGAGCGTTACGGCGATTACGAGGATCTGTTTCTGCGCCGCTACAGCCCCGAAATCATTCTGGCCTACCAGCAGGACCAGTTCGCCGTCCGGCTCGAACGCAACTGCCTCCCCGGCCAGCTGTTCAACTACGCGTTCGGCGTGCTGAACAACTTCCCGACGCTGAACACCGTAGCCGAGTACGAGGTCGTCAGACTCGACGACCAAGGCAACGTGGTTTCGACCCACTTGCTCGGTCTCGACAAGCTGCTCAAACTCCACGAGACCAACGGAACCGATCCCGAAAGCGGCTTCGATCCCCAGAATCCCTATGTCAACCGCGACCCGCGTTTCTACCAGTCGGTCTGGTACAACGGCGAACCGTGGCCGGCGCGGGGCACGACGGCCGCCAATACACCCAAATTCGAATCGTATGTCGGCGGCACCCACGACGCCACATCCAAGGGCTTCTACTGCACGGGCTTCTTCAACCGCAAGTTCCTCGACGCATGGGCAAACCTCACCGGGTACGGCACGATGCTGAAGGTAAATCACAACTTCATCATCTTCCGCTACGCTGAAATCCTGCTCAATTATGCCGAAGCGGTAAACGAAGCCTTCGGCCATCCCGACGCGGTGCCGGCCGGATATCCCATGTCGGCGCGCGAGGCGGTCAATCTGGTGCGCGAACGCGCGAAGTTCCCGAATTACAACATGCAGGACTTCAAATGGCCCGCGGGCATGCCCAAAGCGGCCGCAGGCAAAAGCATCTCGCCGCTGCCCGCAGGACTCGGCCAGACCGAAATGCGCAAGCGCATCATCCATGAGCGCTGGATCGAATTCTTTCAGGAGGAGCAGCGTTTCTTCGACCTGAACCGCTGGAAAATGCGTTCGCCCGTCACGATCTACAAACAGATCATCACCAAATCGGGCGACAAGTTCTCCTTCTCCGTGGAGCCGCTGATAACCAAGACATGGAAAGACAAGTTTTACCTGTTCCCCATTCAGGAAAAGGAGATGAACAAAAGCCCGCTGCTGGAACAAAATCCGGGCTGGGGTCTCGAAGAGTAAAAAGACATGAATAAGAATCTGCTATTTAGCTATTTGGCAGGGACCGTCCTCGGCATGGCGGCGGTCCTTCCCGGAGCTGCGCAGCATACTGCGCAGGCTCCGGCAGAAGCCGTCGGCGACGCGGCCCGGATAACGGTCCGGCTCGACAGAATCTCGGAGCGCACCGTGAGCGACCGGCTGCTGGGATTCAATATCGTCTACGCCAAGAATCCCGACTCCCTGTGGCGTTCGGGCGTGCTGGAGAAGGCGATACGGGATGTCCGCCCCGGCTTCCTGCGCTACCCCGGCGGTACGGTAAACACCTATTTCCACTGGGAGCACCCGACCGGGAACGGCTGGGAGGATCTATGGGATCCGCAGTACGACACCGCCCGGAATCGTCCGCCGGAGGAGTTTATGGACATAGACGAATACATGGCGCTCGTACGCCGGACGGGAGCCGAACCGCTTCTGGGCATCAACGTCAATTCGGGATTCCGTTGGAACCGGGTGGAAGAGGGCGTGCAGGAGGCGCTGCGCCTGATGAAATACTGCCGGGACAAAGGCTTTAAGGTAAAGTACTGGTTCATGGGCAACGAACCTTACATGCACGACTGCAACGGCGGTGCGGTGACTCCGGCCAGATACGGCGAGATGATCAACGCTTTCGTCCCGCGCATGAAGGAGTTCGATCCCGACATCAAAATCATCGCCAACTGGCACGCCACGTTCCGCAAACACGGCCGCCAGTACGACGAGCTGTTTGCCGTGGCGGGCCGCAATATCGACATCATCGACGTCCACTGGTACTGCATGTGGGGCACGGCGTCATGGAACGAATGGCTCGCAAAAACGCCCTGCGGAGTATTTCTGGGCGATTCGTATGCCAGCGAAATCGAACGGTTCCGCGAGATCGCGGCCCGCAACGGCGTGCCGCATGTCCAGCTGGCCAGTCTCGAATGGAACGTCGGTCCCGGAAAAAAATCCGCAGGTCCCCGTCTCACGCCCGATCAGAGCGCGCTCATCCAAGCCGAAATGATGATGCAGTTCATGCAGGGAGGTCTCGACATGGCTACATTCTGGCCGCTGTTCTGGGACAGCGAGTTCGGATTCCGGAGTTTTTTCGACAAAAAGACAGGAAAGCTGCAGCCGACGAGTGAAATCATGAAAATTTTCGGTACATTTCAGGGAAATGAACTAATCGAATATACGGCAAGCCCTGCGCCGGAGAAGATTCCGAGTCTCGCCGTACGGGATGCCGCCACCGGAAAAATGGCTTTGTGCCTGCTCAACAAAAACGATTTTACGGTCGAAGCAGCCGTCGGAGGCAGGCTCGCAGCCCGCAAGAAGCGCGTGGAAGTCGAGCAGTTCCGCATGTCGGCCGACCGTATGTCGCTCGAACATGCGCCGGTATGCAAAGCAAAGGCCGGAAGCGTATCGCTCGCCCCCTTTTCGCTGACGTTCATTTATTTATAATTTGCAAAAACTACCGCCATGAAAAAATACACCGTCTTTTTCTCGATCGTCCTGCTGGCAGTCGCCTTCCGGGCGCCGGCCAAAGCGCCGGAATATAAGGTCTGCTTCGGAAATACGCACGCCCACTGCAACTATTCGGGCGACATCGCCGTCTTCCGCGCCAAGAAGGGGCTGTCCCTCGACCCGAAGAACTCGGCCGAAAGCCACTACGAACTGGCCAAAAAGAACGGTTACGACTTTTACTTCGTAACCGACCACTCGCAGTATCCGGTCTATACGCCCGACACATGGGCCGCCGTAAAAACCGCGGCCGAAGCCGCCACCGACGCCTCGTTCGTCGCACTCCGGGGATACGAACACTCGGAGAACGACGGTCCCGACGGCCGGGGCCACATGAACGTCTACAATTCGTCGAACTACCTCAACGCGATGGCCGACGGCGTGAGCGTCGAATATTTCCACAACTGGCTCGCCAAACCCGAACAGGCCGATGCCATCGTCTGCTTCAACCATCCCCAGAAGGACGCCTACAACGATTTCCACTGCTACAACGAAGAGACGCGCGGCCGCATGAAACTGATCGAACTGATCAACGGCGGCCGGGCGAAATTCTACCCGTCGTTCCTGAACGCCCTCGCCAAAGGCTGGAAGGTGTCCCCCGTCGCGGGCTGCGACAACCACGGCTGGGAGGGGATCGCCAAATGGAACGCCCGGACCGGCCTGCTCGTCACCGAGCTGACCCCCGCAGGCGTACTCGAAGCCATGGCGTCGCGCCGCACGTTCGCCACGCTCGACAAAAATCTGAGCGTCGTCTACCGTGTGAACGGCAAGATCATGGGCTCGGACATCAGGGCGGCCCGGAAATATAAATTCGACATCGAAGTCTCCGACCCGGATACGGACCGGGCCGACCAAGCCATAGCGCGGATCGAGGTCGTCAGCGGCAGCGGCACGGTCGTGGCCGGCGCCGACTTCGATTCCCACGAGGTGCATTGGAAACCGGTCGTGCCCGCCGGGGAAAAGTGTTATTTCGTTCTGGTCTACAACGCCTCCAAACCGGAAACGCCCGTGGCTTACGCCGCGCCGGTATGGATCGAACCCTAATGCCCCGCAGTCATGTCACTGAGAAAATGGATAGGCTGTCTGGGCGCCGTATGCCTCTGCTGCGGGTGCGGGGACGATGCGCCCGCACCCGGCAAGAGACCTCCGGGCGGCAACGGACCCGACCCCGCGGAAAAAGAGAGTTACCGGCTCTTCATGGGAAACACCCACGCCCATTGCCGCTACTCCGGAGATGCGGTCCAGACCGACGAAAACAGCGTCGAGAACCATTTCCGGCTGGCCAAAGCCAACGGATACGATTTCTACTGCGTGACCGATCATTCGCAGTACGAATCCTATACGCCGCAGGCTTGGGAGCATATAAAAGCCGCTGCCGACGCCGCCACGGACGCTTCGTTCGTTGCCATACGGGGATACGAACATTCGGAAAACAACGGACCCGGCGCCAAAGGCCACCAGAACGTATACAATTCATCGGACTACCTCAACGCGCTGGCCGAAGGAATCGACATGCCCTATTTCCACAATTGGCTGGCCGATGCGGCGAACGCCGGCGCGGTCGTCTCGATGAACCATCCGGGAAAAGAGCAGTACGGCGGCTTCGCCTGCTACAACGAGCAGGCCCGTCCGCATATCAGGCTCATCGAGCTGATCAACGGCACGGACGATTACCACGAATCGTTTCTCGCGGCGCTGGCCAAAGGCTGGAAAGTATCGCCCGTCGCAGGATGCGACAACCACGCCACCAAGCCCATCGCTGCATGGCAGCCCCGCACGGGCGTCGCGGCCAAGAAACTGACGCGCGAATCCCTGCTCGAAGCGATGGCGGCGGGACGCACCTACGCCACCTACGACAAAAACCTGCGGCTGCTCTATTACGTCAACAACCACGTCATGGGCTCCGAAATCCGGACCTCGGCCGACGAGCTGACCTTCGAAATCGAGGCGTCCGATCCGGATACGTCCGATGCGTCGGACCGCATCGTGCGCATCGAAATCGTCGGCGAAGGCAACCGCGTCGTCGCTTCGGAAACGTTCTCCGCACACCGGGTCGACTGGAAAGTGCGGGTGCCCCGCGGGCAGAAATATTACTATCTGAAAGTTTACACCGCTTCATCGGACGCGCCGACGGCCTACGCCGCGCCCGTCTGGATGAAATAAACCGTTGAAATCCGATGTCTGGAAAATGGATATCTCTTTTGCTCCTGTCGCTGACGGCCGCCGCTCCGGCCAGCGGCGGCAACCAGAGCCGGCCGCTGAACATGGAGACGCTCTCCGTGGTGGACGGGCTGAGCAGCAACTATGTCTACGCCATTACGCAGGACCGCGCCGGATACATGTGGTTCGGCACCGAGAACGGTCTCGACCGTTACGACGGCAAGACGATCCGCCATTACCAGCATTTCCCGGACAATCCGCAGTCGCTGAGCGACTCGCGGGTCAACTGCCTGCTTTCGTCCGCCGACGGGAGCCTGCTGGTCGGGACCGAAAAGGGAATCAACATCTACGTGCCTGAAAAGGACATTCTTACGCCCTACGCCCCGGCGCGGACGATCAACGAGCAGAACATCCGCACGATGACCGAGGAGGATTCGCTGCTCTGGGTGGGAACCAGCGTCGGACTGTTCCGGCTCGACCGCACGACCGGCGGCATCAGTTGTTACAACACCCGCAACAGCGGTCTTGCGCACGATATCGTCCGGGCGATCTACACCGACGACGACTATCTGTTCGTCGGTACGTTCGACGGCGTAAGCCGCCTGAACAAGCGCACGGGCCAATGGTCCAGCGTCAACCTCAAGATGGACCGCATCCGGCTGCCGCTCAACAATCTGGTTCTCTCCATGCAATTGTCGCCGGCCGATCCCGACGTGCTCCTGATCGGGACGCAGACGGGATTCTGCGAACTCGAAAAGTCCACGCTCCGCTATACGCTGCACGAAAAGGCGCGGAACAGGCAGATGGTGAACAACACGGTCAAAACGATGTGCGTGGTCGGCAGCGAGGTGTGGCTCGGCAGCGAAGAGGGGCTGATGATCTTCGACAAAGGCGCTTTCACAAGCTACGGCTACGACCCGAAAAACATCCATTCGCTCCCCAACAACATCGTCTGGTCGATCTTCAAAGACCGGAGCAACATCGTCTGGCTGGGCACCGAAGGGGGCATCGCCTGCTACGATGCGGGCGCGCCCTCGTTCACCAGCTTCGACCTCTCGGAAGCCGACGGCAATCCGTACGTGGGCATCTCGGTATTCGCCGCTCAGATGGACCGTTCGGGCCGTCTGTGGCTCGGATCGCGGTTCGGGCTGTCGGTCTACGAGCCGGAGCGGAACCGGATGCAGTGGATCAACCTTTCGAACGCGGTGGTCGGCACCTACAACTTCGTCAAAGGCCTTTCGATCGACGGCAACGACATTCTGTGGATCGGGACGGCCGAGGGACTGGTCTGCTACGACACCCAGCGGAACCGGGAGGTGCCGATCCAGTCGCGCCTGCGCAACCGGCTCAAGTACATCTATGCCGTGATGCAGGACTCCGCAGGCAAAATGTACGTCAGCGACGCGATGGGACGGATGCAGGTCATCGATTACGCCTTCGACGCCTCGACCCGGCAGTTCGGTCCCGTAACGGACAGTCTGGTACGCATGGGCGAGCCGATCGAATCGATGGTCGTGGATGAAAATTACGTCTGGCACGGGACGCCGGGCAGCGGTCTGGTGCGCTACGACAAGCAAACGGGCGAACACAAAAGGTATCTTTCGGCCAAGGACGACTCCTCGACGCTCAGCTCCGACGTGATTCTCTGCCTGTTCGTCGATCCCAACACCCGTCAGCTGTGGGTGGGAACGGACAAGGGGCTGGACCGTTACGACGCCGCATCCGACACGTTCCGGCGCATATCGGGCCGTGAAACTTCGGAAGCGGTCTACACCATCAACAGCGACGATTCGGGGCTTTTGTGGTTTACCACGCAGCAGGGCGTGACCTGCTACGACGTTCTGTCGCAAAGCTCCAAAATGTTTTCACTGAACCACTGGTTCGACCGGCGCAACGCGATCTTCCCGGTCTCGGTCTCCCACGGCAACAACGTGCTCGTCTTCGGACTGGACTGCTACCTGCGGCTCAACTGGGCCGACGTCAGCCCCAAGAAGGACAGTGCGCCGCTCTACATCACCGACATCCGCATCGACAACCGCACCGTCGCGCAATACGGGCTGTGCGACTGTCCCGTGCAGGAGCTGAAACGGCTGAAACTGCCCTACAACCAGAACATACTGTCGATCTGCTTCGCCATGCTCGACTATTCCACGCCGTCGCTCACCCGCTACACCTACAAGCTCGAAGGCTACGACGAAAACTGGAAAACCGTGACGGGCACGCTGCCCTATGTCGAATATACGAAACTGGCCCCCGGACACTACACCCTCCGGGTCGAGGCCGTGAGCAGCGACGGGGTGCCCGCCTCAAACAAACTGGACTTCGACATTACGATCATGCCTCCGTGGTGGGCCGCATGGTGGGCCTATCTGGCCTATGCCCTTGCCGTCGCGACCGCGGCCTATTACCTGAACTCGATTACCCGCAGGCGCAGGCAGGCCGAGGACGAGCTCCAGAAAGAGAAGCTCGAACGCGAAAAAATCGAAAGCGTCAATCAGCTGAAACTGCGGTTCTTCACCAACATATCGCATGACTTCCGCACGCCGCTGAGCCTGATTATCAGTCCGGTCGAAACGCTGCTCGACACCGAGACCGACCCGGAGAAGGCGGGCAACCTGCAAATCATCAAGCAGAACGCCCTGCGCCTGCTGCGGCTCGTGAACCAGATACTCGACTTCCGCAAGGTCGAGAATCAGAAAATGAAGCTCAACCCCGTATCGGAGGATATCGTCACGACCCTGCGGGGAATCTGCCGGTCGTTCAGCGAACTGGCCCAGAAAAAGCAAATCTCCCTGTTGTTCGAATCGGGCGAAGAGCGGCTCGTAATGGATTTCGACACCGACAAAATCGACAAAATTTTCGTCAACCTCATCTCCAACGCCATCAAATTCACCCCCGAAGAGGGGCAGGTGCTCATCAGCCTGCGGCGCAAGGACACCGGCGACGTCGAGGTGATGGTGGCCGACACGGGCATCGGCATTCCCGACGGCGACCTCCCGCACATATTCGAACGTTTCTATCAGGTCGAGGAGCACACCGGTCTCGGCACCCGCGGCACGGGAATCGGGCTGATGATCGTCAAGGAGTTCGTCGAGCTGCACCGCGGACACATCGAGGTCATGAGCCGCGACAAGCAGGGCACGACTTTCATCGTGACGCTTCCGATCGTAAACGAAGCCGATTACGATCCGGCCGAATCCGAGACCGAGGAAACTGCGGAGCAGCTTCCGGCCGAACCTGAAGCGCGCCCCTACTCCGGGCACGAATTCACGGTGCTGCTGGTCGAAGACAACGAAGACATGCGCTCCTACCTCAAGGCCGAACTGGAGAAAAACTACCGGGTCGTCGCCGTCGAAGACGCGGAGAGCGGACTGAAGATCGTGAACGAAACCATGCCCGATCTGGTGATCTCCGACGTGATGCTTACGGGCATGAGCGGCGTGGAGTTGTGCCGCAGGATCAAGGACGATTTCGTGATGAACCATATCTCGGTGATCCTGCTCACGGCGCGTACGGCCGAGGAACACATCATCGAGGGTTTCGACGCCGGAGCCGACGAATATATCGGCAAACCGTTCAACCTGCGGGTGCTCCTGCGCCGGGTGGACAACATCCTCACCCAGCGATGCCGCCTGCGTGACAGCCTGCGGCGCGATACGGTCGATATCGCCTCGGTCGAGCGGCAGTCGCCCGACGAGCTGTTCATCCGCAAGGTGGTGGCCCTGATCGAAGAAAACATGGCCGATCCCGACCTGAACATTCCGTTCCTGTGCGACAAGCTGGCCGTAAGCCATGTCAACTTCTACCGCAAGGTAAAGGCCATCACCGGACTGAACGTCAATGCCTTCATCCGGGAAATCAGGCTCAAGAAGGCCGCCCAGCTCCTGCGCGTCAAAGGCATATCGGTAACCGACGCCATGTACGAGGTGGGATTCAACCACCGCTCCTACTTCTCGATGTGTTTCCGGGAGGTATTCGGCGTCACGCCGAAAGTATACGCCAAACAACACAACAACGAACATAACAAAGAGTAACCCATGAAAAACCAACTGATCCTTACCGCAGCCTCGGTGGGCGCCCTGTCGGGCTGCACGCAGCAGGAAAACAGGCCCAAAGACCTGAATGTCATCTATATTCTGGCCGACGACCTCGGATACGGAGATCTCGGCTGCTACGGCCAGACCAAAATCCACACCCCCAACATCGACCGGCTGGCCGCCGAGGGGATGCTGTTCACACAGCATTACGCGGGCTGCACGGTGAGCGCACCGTCACGCTCGGCACTGATGACGGGCCAGCATACGGGTCATACGCCCATACGCGGAAACAAAGGAGGCACCGGCGACGACGGTGTGGAAGGCCAGCACCCCATTCCGGCCGACACCTATACACTGGGGAAGATGTTCCGGCAGGCAGGCTATGTAACGGGAACCTTCGGCAAATGGGGACTCGGCTCCCCCGGATCGGAAGGCGACCCCACCTATCAGGGGTTCGACGAGTTCTTCGGTTACAACTGTCAGGCGCTCGCCCATAAATATTACCCCACACACCTCTGGCACAACCGGGAAAAGATACTGCTCGACGGCAACGATCTGGCCCATACGGCGCAATATTCCCACGACATCATTCAGGAGCGGACGCTCGACTTCATCCGCCGGAACAAGGAGCGGAAATTCTTCGCGTTCCTCGCATACACGCTGCCCCACGCCGAACTGCTGGTTCCCGAAGACGAGATCATCGAAGCCTACCGGGGCCGTTTCGAAGAGAAGCCCTATGCGGCAAAGAGCGGCGACTACTCGCCCGAAGGGAAGCATCCGATACACTACTGCTCGCAGCCCGAACCGCGTACGTCGTTCGCGGCGATGGTTACGCGTCTGGACCGATATGTGGGCGAGGTGACGGAGCTGATCGACAGCCTCGGTCTGCGCGAACGGACGATCATCGTCTTCACGAGCGACAACGGACCGCACCGTGAAGGCGGCGCCGATCCCGACTTCTTCGGCAGCTACGGCCCGCTGCGCGGCATCAAGCGCGACATGTACGAAGGAGGAATCCGCGTGCCGATGATCGCCCGGTGTCCCGGTCTGATCGCCGAAGGGACGCGGACGGACTTCGTATCGGCATTCTGGGACGTGCTTCCCACCTTCGCCGACATGGCAGGCGCGGAGGTTCCCGCAAACGTGGACGGCATTTCGATGCTCCCGACGCTGTTCGGCGAAAAAGGACAGCGGGAACACGAATATCTTTATTGGGAATTCCACGAAAACGGCGGCAAGACCGCAGTCCGGACAGGCAACTGGAAGGGCATCCGGCTGAACGTCGGCAAAGATCCGGAGGGTCCCATCGAGCTGTACGACCTTTCGACCGATATCCACGAAGACCGCAACGTGGCGGACGAGCACCCGGAGATCGTACGGGAAATTGCCGAGATCATGCGTACGGCCCGCATTCCCTCCCCGCTGTTCAACTTCGGTCAGGCGAACGGAGCGATGTAGGTTCCGCCGCGATTATTAACGACTTAACCCGAATATTAAGAGATGAAACGCCTATTCACCTCCCTTATCTTGTTATTCCTCCTGAACGGCCTTCCGGGCCACTCCGCACCGGACCGGAAGAAGGGCGAAAGCGCCTATTCCCCCGGCATGGTGGCCGTTGACATCACGACGCTCAAACCGCTTTCCGAAGCCGACTCCGTCGTGCGCGGCGCCGTCTACGCCGACCCGTCGTTCCCGGCTTCCGAGCGTGCCGCAGATCTGATCCGCCGCATGAACTTCGAGGAGAAGCTGCGGCTGACGGGCGGCTGGAACCGCTTCATGATAGCCGGCATACCCCGTCTGGGAGTGCGCCCCGTCTCGATGGCCGACGCGTCGCAGGGCATCCGCCTGCAGACGACGCTGGTGAAAGACAAAAGCACCTCCTTCCCCGGCATGCTGCCGCTGGCATCGACATGGAATCCCGCGCTGGCGGCCGAGATGGCGCACAGTCTGGCCGACGAATGCCGGGCCCTCGGCGTGGACATTCTGCTGGGACCCGGCGCCAATATCCAGCGATTATCGGTCGGCGGACGGAATTTCGAGTATATGGGCGAAGACCCCCTGCTCACCTCCGTCATGGCCGCGGCCTATGTCAAGGGGCTGCAGCGGAACGGCATCATCGCCACGCCCAAACATTTTCTGGGCAACGATCAGGACTTCTGCCGCCACATCGCCAACAGCATCATCGACGAACGGACCTTGCGCGAGGTCTATCTGCTCCCGTGGGAGCGGATGATCGCCGAAGCGGGCTGTCTCGGCATCATGACGGGCAACAACCTGACCAACGGCCTGCCCTGCCCGATGAACAAGCCGCTCATCGCCGACATACTCCGCCGGGAGTACGGCTTCAAGGGGGTGGCCATGACCGACTGGCAGAATACGGGCTACTATCCGCAGCTGCAGCATCTGGTGCTCACGTCGGGCGAAACGCTGCTCATGCCCGAAAACGCCGCGTTCCGGGAATACGTCCTGCGCGAAACCGCCGGTTCCGCGGAGCGCAGGGCCGAAGTGGAGGCGCTGCTGGAGCGGATGATCTACCCCACGCTGTACGCGCTCTTCGAAACGGGAGTTTACGACAGGGATTTCAACGACCCGTCGCTGTTCGCCCGTTTCGAGGGCCACAAAGCCCTTGCGGCACGGTGCGCCGCGGAAGCGATGGTGCTGCTCAAGAACCAGCGGAACATATTGCCGCTCAAACCGGGACAGCGCATTCTGCTGACCGGCACCGACGAGATTCACAGCGGAACGGGCAGCGGATTCGTGAAGGGTTACGACCACGTAAGTTACGAACAGGGATTGCGGGCCGTTTACGGCGACGATCTCATATGCCAGACCGATCCCGATCGGGAGACGGTCCGCAAGGCCGACGTGGTGCTTTTCCGTCTCAACAAACCGGCCGGCGAAGGTTTGGACATCCCCTATGAAGAACCCGCAGACCAGCTCGAACGGCTGCGCGAGACGGCCGGACTCAACAAGAACGTCATCGTGCTGATCAACGCCTGCAACGTGATGCCGATGGACTGGCTGAAAGACGTACGGGGCGTCGTCTGGTGCTATTTCCTCGGACAGGAGCGCGGCACGGCACTGGCGGCGCTGCTCTCCGGCCGCGAAAACTTTTCGGGAAAGCTTCCGTTCACCGTCGAACGGGACTTTGCGGACTCGCCCGCACCGCGGTTCAACTACATCGGAGGCAAGCCCTATTGGCACGGCAACAACCAGTACAAAAACTACTGGCTCGGATTGAAAAAGGACCCGGTGAAGGGCTTTTCCGATCACATCCGCCCCGGTGAGACGATCGACGTTCCCTATTCGGAAGGCGTTTTCATCGGATACAGGTGGTATGACAAGCACCGCATTCCGTATGTCTTCCCCTTCGGCTACGGACTGTCGTACACCTCGTTCACCTACGAGAGCATCGCCTGCGAGGACCGGATGGAGCGCGAAGGCCGGGTTCTGGTGACGGTACGGGTCAGGAACGGCGGCGGCCGGGCCGGCAAGGAGATCGTCCAGCTCTATGTCTCCGACACCCGAAGCAGCGTCGAACGGCCCGAAAAGGAGTTGAAAGCCTTCGCAAAGGTGGCGCTGGAACCGGGCGAGAGCAAAACGGTGACGCTGGAGCTGGACCGCCGCAGTTTTTCGTTCTGGGATACCGAATCCCACGGCTGGAAACTGGAGCGAGGCGAATTCGTACTGCGGGCGGGAGGTTCCAGTGCAGACCTGCCGCTCAGCACGGTCCTGAACCTGTAATGCGGCCAACGCGACAATCCGAAAACAAAAGGGAGGAAACCGTTTCCTCCCTTTATTCATATGTGCGTATCGATCATGCGGCCCGGCGGCCGTTTACAGCCAGCGGAGGGTTTCGTCCCGCTGAGCGCCGTATCCGCGGATTACGAGCTTGTCGGGATAAACCTCGACGATCGCATAATGGTTGTCCGGTCCCTCGATCATGCCCTGAAAGATGAAATGCAGAACGGAGCCGAAACGGTGGGCGCCCCCTTTGTGATGATGGCCTGCAAGGAACGCCCGGACGCAAGGGTATCGCTGCAGCAGGGCGGCGATCTGCCCATTATTCCACAACGTAAACTGCCCGTCCGGCGGCATGAGGGGCATATGGGCGAAGCAGATCACGCGCTCGCCCCGGCTCTCGGCGCGGGCCAGCTCCCGGACCATCCACTCCCGCTGCGCTTTTCCGACCGCACCGTTGTATTGCCGGGCGTTCGCCGCGCCGGACCTTTTCAGCGAGTCGAGAAGAGCGGCCGCCTCTGCGTACTCCGGCGACTCCTTTGCACGGGCGTAGACCGAAATATCGTTGCTGTCGAGGAACAGCAGCCGATACCCGTTCCGCACCACGGAGAAATAGGGTTCGGAAATGCCGAGTTCCTCCAGCACGCGCCGCTGCTCTTCGGAACCGTACGGACCCAGATAATCGTGGTTCCCCAAGATTTTGTAAACAGGGGCCGCGGAACCCTCCAGAATCGGCCGGATCACCGCATAGCTCCCGATATCGCCGTCGATCATATCGCCCAGCGACACCACGAAATCGACATGCGCGCGGTTGAACGCCGCGACGGCCTCCCGAAGCTTCTCCCCGGATTCGGCATAACGGCGGGCCGCCCACGTCTCTTTGACATTCGAATAATGCACGTCGGTAACGACCCCGAAGGTAAACAGCGGCGATTCGGCGGAGACGGCGAGGCCGTCCGGGCGGTCCGGACGCTCCCGACCGCCGCACTCCCTGCCGGCCGCGAAGCCGGAAGCGGGAGCGCCGCACAACAGCGAAACAAGTATCAGCAAACGCAACATCACGATCGGATTTTATCGGTTGACAAACGGAGTGGGGACCATCCTGCGTCTGTTTCTATTGACCTCCACCCCTTCTTCATAGAAATGCTCTCCCCACAACGCGGCGGCAGGCAGTTCCCGCAGGTTGACGAGAATTTTCCGGGCCGCGATAAAATATTCGCCCTCGCCGGTCTCGCTGACGGCGGTTTGCCGGGGATCGGCCGCAACGACGGCGCGGACGGTTCTGCGGACATCCTCGGTAAAATAGCTGCCGGCATCCGGTGCGAGCGTCAGCAACTCCAGCATGGTCAGTTTGTGGGAATCCAACCGCCCGTTCGGTCCCGCCGCAGTCAGGTAGGCCATCGCCTCTTCCGAGCGTCCCGTCAGGCACATGGCGTAGGCGGCTTCTGCGGCGATTTCCGGATCATCCGTGCCCAGCAGTCCGGCGAACGCCTCCGGCACCTTTGCGATCTGTCCCGTCGCGGCGAGCTGGTTGATATTCACCACGGCCCAGTAGCGAATCTCCTTCCGCGGGGATGCGAGACACTCCGTGAGATAAGGCAGCGACTCCGGAGTAACTTTCGAGGTAAGCTCCGCCAGCCGGTACAGCCGTTCGTAATCATAGCCTTCGTCCCGCAATATCTCGCAGAGGGGCGTCGGGGTCAGGCGCTGTGCCTTGAGAAAAAATCCCAGATCCCCGGTGTCCCGCAGGAACCGGCTCATCTCGCACCTCAACCGCCTTATCTCCTCCGCGCAGGCCGGATCGTCCATGCGGTTGTCTATCTCGTACGGATCTTCCGCGAGGTCGAAAAATAGCTCCGCACAGTGCCGTTCGAAGGTCATCGGACATACCGCGCTCCGGCAGCGGCCGCCCAGATAGGTTTCGTCCCAACAGATATTGCCCGGCATACCCCACTGGTAAGCGTTCATCAGCGCATCGTGTTTGTAGGGAATATAGCGGACGATGTACTTGTAGCGGCCGTCGGTAACGGCCCGTTCGGGGCAATAGTGGCTGGCCTGATTGGCCTTGACCGCGAATTCGTACCGCTTCGGAGCCGCTTCGTATTCGCCCAAAAACGCCTTGCCCTGCATATAGGCCGGAGGTTCGATGCCGGCGAGCGAGAGTACGGTGGGCGCCAGATCGGGGAACCCGATCAGCCGGTCGGTCCGGCCGGACTGACCGTTGGCCAGATGCCGCCATTTCGGAGGCAGGTAGACGATGAACGGCACGTGGGTCCCGGTCTCATAGACGAACCCCTTGCCGCGGGGCAGGCATCCTCCGTGGTCGCTGAAGAAAAAGACGATCGTATTTTCATCGAGCCGCTGCCGCCTGAGATCGTCGAGAAACATCCCGACCCATGCGTCGATGTCCTGCGCCCCCTCCATATGAAACGCGAAGTCAGACCGGATTTCCGGAATGTCGGGCACGTGCGGCGGCAGTTCCAGCCGCGCCGGATCAAGCCCTTCGAGGGCGAAATCACGCCGCTGGTCGGTATGATAGGAACGGATGCGCCCCATGTGGGTGGCCATCGAGTTGAATACGGCAAAAAACGGCTGGTCCTTCTTCCGCGCCGGGTTGTTGTATGTCGCCGCCGGACCACAGCTGTCCCACATGGCCTTATTGTCACACAGCGTATTGTAGTCGGTTTTGGATTTGTTGGTGCAGTAATATCCCGCCGCACGCATATAGTCGGGCAGAAAAACAGTCTCCGGCGTGGCAAACCGGCAGCGGTGCCACTCCATGCCGAAAGTCGAGGCGTAGCATCCGGTGATGATGCACGACCGGGAAGGCGAGCTTTGGGTGCCGACCGAATGGGCCCGCATATATTGGATGCCGGCTCCGGCCAGACTGTCGATCGTGGGCGTGGCGACATGCCTGTTGCCGTAACAGCCGAAATCATAAGGACTCGTGTCTTCGATCGTAAGCCATAATATGTTCGGCCGTTGCTGCGCATACGAATTCCCGCCGCCGAACACCAGTCCCGCGGTGGTCAGAAGTCCTGAAAGATGTGTTGTTTTCATACCTGCATACGTTTTGTCCCGACGGCAATATTACGAAATTCCGGGCAGCTCACGAAGCACGGATTCATCCAAAACTAACAGAAAAGCCGAAAGCGCGTTTTCAGCGTCGGAAAATTGCCGAAGCCGGGCGGTGTGTTATTTTTTGACGGATCGCTGACCATCATTTCCGGCCGTTTGAGTTATGTTTGCGACAACCCAACCAGACAAACGATGAAAAGACTTCTCCTGATCCTATGGCTTCTGACCGCCGCGGCGGGAAGCCGGATTTCGGCCGCCGGCCGCACCGAACTGAACCAAGGATGGAAATTCCGGCAATACGGACTCGGCGAATGGCTCCCGGCCGCAGTCCCCGGAACCGTGCATACCGACCTGCTGGCAAACGGGCAGATCCCCGATCCGTTCTACGGCAGCAGCCAGAGCGATCTGCAGTGGATCGACAAGACCGACTGGGAGTACTGCTGCACGTTCGACGCACCCGAATTGGCATCGTACGACAACGTGCGGCTCGTCTTCGAAGGAGTGGACTGCTATGCCGACATCAGGCTGAACGGCGAACTGCTTCACCGCACGGGCAACATGTTCCGCACATGGAAAAGCGACGTCAAGGGATTGCTGAAATCCCGGAACAACCGCCTGCACGTCGTTTTTCACTCCCCGGTCATGCAAGGACTCAAAAACATGGCGGCCTACGGCAGCCGCCTCACCGCCAACAACGACCTCGGCGCATTGGGCGGACTGGGTCCCAACAAGGTAAGCGTTTTCACCCGCAAGTCGGGCTACCAGTACGGCTGGGACTTGGCGCCGCGCTATGTCACCTCCGGATTGTGGCGTCCGGTCGCGCTCGAAGCGTGGAACGAAGCCCGTGTGGAGGATTTCCACGTGCGCACCCGCTCGACAGGACCGCGAAAGGCGCAGATGAGCGCATCGGCCGCATTACGGACGGATGCGGCCGGCTGCTACCGCATCCGGATACTGTTGAACGGCAAGAGCATCCTCACGGCAGACAAGACGCTGGATGCCGGGACGCATTCAATCGAAGAGCCGTTCGAGATTCCCTCTCCGCGGTTGTGGTATCCCAACGGAATGGGCGAGCCTTACCTCTACGACGTGGAGCTGGTGCTGGAAAAAGAGGGGAGGGAGCTTGACCGCACGGCCGTCAGATGCGGCGTACGAACCGTATCGCTCCGCTGCCGCGACGATGCGGACGGCCGCGGCCGCGGTTTCGGCTTCGAGATCAACGGCATCCCGGTATTCTGCAAAGGTTCCAACTATGTGCCGGCCGACGCGTTTTTACCCCGGATTTCGCGGGAGAAAACGGAATTTCTCGTGCGGAGCGCCGCCCAAGCCAATATGAACATGCTGCGCGTCTGGGGCGGCGGCACGTACGAGTCGGACGATTTCTACGAAATGTGCGACCGGTACGGCATCATGGTGTGGCAGGATTTCGTCTTCGCCTGCAACATGTATCCCGGATCGGCGCAGATCTACGCCGACATCCGGGCCGAAGCCGAAGACAACGTACGCCGGCTGCGCAACCACCCGTCGCTCGTCCTCTGGTGCGGCAACAACGAAATAGACGTAGCATGGAAACCCCACGACAAACGCAACAGCCGGTTCCGCAAATTCTATACGGAAGAAGAGGCCGAACAGTTCGACCGCGTAAACGAAACCATCTTCCGGAATATCCTGCCCGGTGTGGTGGACAGCCTTTGCAGCGGCACCGTACCCTACTGGCACTCGTCGCCCTCGCCGGGCTGGGGACTCGATACGGCGGACCGCTGGCGCTACGGCGACGTACACAACTGGGACGTCTGGCACAAAGGCGACCCCATATCGGCCTACAATACCCAAATCGCCCGTTTCACCTCGGAATACGGGCTCCAATCCTACCCCGAACACTCCTCGGTCGAGCGTTTCATCCCCGAAGGGGAGCGCCGCCTCGCCTCCCCGGCCATGAAGTCGCATCAGGGCGACCAAAAAAAGGGAGACGCCCGGATGCTGGAATATGTCGACCGGTCATACCTGCGCGACGGCGATTTCGCACGCACGCTGTACCTCAGCCAGTTGATGCAGGCCGAAGGGATGAAGACGGCGATGGAGGCGCACCGGCGCAACATGCCCTACTGCATGGGGTCGCTCATCTGGCAGCTCAACGACGTATGGCCCTGCGCCAGCTGGTCGGGAATCGACTATTACGGCCGGTGGAAAGCCATGCACTACTTTGTAAGGAAAGCGTGCGAACCGGTCGTCGTCTCCCCTTACATCCAAGGCGATACGCTCGACATTTTCGTTGTCTCCGACCTGCGGAAGCCGCTCCGGGGAGTAATGAAACTCACGCTGACGGATTTTTCAGGCAACGAGCTGAAAAGCAGCTCCCACCCCGTGACCGTCGGAGCCGCCGCATCGCAGCGTGCGCTCCGGTACGGCGTACGCGATTATCTCGACGGTGCAGACCCCGGCAACGCGGTGCTGGTCTGCGAATTCCGGTCCGACAAGACCGCGTACCGGGCTTTGCAGTATTTCGAGACGATGAAAAACGCCGCACTCCCGGCCGCGGCGGTCCGCATCCGCGCCGAGAAGCCCGACGCAGCGACCTGCCGGATCACGGTGAGCAGCGACAAACTGGCGAAGAATCTCACCTTGCATTACAAGGGTACGGCGGGAATCTTCTCCGACAACTATTTCGACCTGCTGCCGGGCGAAAGCCGGAGCGTCACGCTTACGGCGCCGGAAGATGCCGCAGAGATCCTGCGACATATCGAATGTATGGCACTCAATCCTGAAACCACAATCATAAAGCTATGATGCACCTGAAACGAATCACGCTGCCCGCAGGCTTCGCAGCCCTCGCCATTTCGCAGGCGGCAGCCAGACCGGCCGCTCCGGTCCCGGTCGCCCGCAACGGCGAAAAACCGCGCAACGTCATCTTCATCCTCAGCGACGACCACCGCTACGACTTCATGGGGTTCACGGGAGCCGTTCCGTGGCTGCAGACCCCGGCGCTCGACCGCATGGCCCGCGAAGGCGCCTGCCTGAAAAATGCGTTCGTGACCACATCGCTCTCCTCGCCGAGCCGGGCCTCCATCCTCACCGGTCTGTTTACGCACACCCATACCGTCGTGGACAATCAGGCGCCGAAGCCCGACGATCTGGTCTTTTTCCCGCAGTACCTCCAGCAGAACGGATACCGCACCGCCTTCTTCGGCAAATGGCACATGGGCAATCAGGACGACATGCCCCAGCCCGGATTCGACCATTGGGAGGGATTCCGCGGACAGGGGACCTACTACAACACGGTGCTCAATATCAACGGCGAGCGCGTAAAGTTCGATCCGGAACTTTACTCCACCGACATACTGACCGACCACGCCATCGACTTCGTACGCGACAACGAAGCGGGTCCGTTCTTCATCTACCTCTCCTACAAATCGGTACACTCCGGATTCCAGCCTTCGCCCTCCCGCAAAGGGATGTACAAGGACGAAAAAGCGGTCTATCCGCCGTCGTTCAACGTGCCGGAGTACGGAATTCCCCGACTGCCCAGCAAGGATGCGGACGGCAGGCCGCTCGCAGGACGGGGCTGGTACGGCGAGAGCCGGCTCCCCGACTGGGTAAAGAACCAGCGGGAAAGCTGGCACGGCGTCGATTACCAGTATCACGGCGCACTGCCGTACGAGGAGGACTTCCGCAATTACTGCGAGACGGTGACCAGCATGGACGACGCCATCGGGCGGCTGCTGGATTTTCTGCAGGCCGAAGGGCTGGGCGAATCGACTCTGGTGATCTATATGGGCGACAACGGCTTCACGTGGGGCGAACACGGACTGATCGACAAACGCAACTTCTACGAACCCTCCGTGCGCGTGCCGATGCTGGCCTACTGTCCCGAACTCATTCCGGCGGGCCGCACGGTGGAGGAGATGGTGCAGAACATCGACGTCGCCCCCACGATCATGGCCGCCTGCGGACTCGCCAAAGCGCCGCAGATGTGCGGCGAGTCGTTCCTGCCGCTGCTCAAGGGCAGCACGGCAGCCGACTGGCGCAAGCGCATCTATTACGAATACTATTGGGAATATGCGTTTCCCCAGACTCCGACCGTTTTCGGAGTGCGCACCGACCGCTACAAATACATCCGTTACCACGGCATCTGGGACACCAACGAGTTCTTCGACCTGCAGGAAGACCCCTACGAGACGGTGAACCTGATCGACCGTCCGGAGCTGCAGGATACGATCCGCTCGCTGGCCAACGACCTCTACGACTGGCTCGAAACGACCGGCGGCATGCAGATTCCGCTCAAACGGAGCGTTTATTACCGGCACGGCGACCATCGCAATGCGAAAACTTATTAAATTTGTATTCTAAAACCTCACCGATGAACCGACTTCTGGCAATTCTCCTCTGCGGAACGACCCTCTGCACCGCCGCAGCCGCTTCCGAACGGAACGCTCCGGCCGACCAATTCGTCAACGCCCTGCGAAGGCTTCCCGCACGAGCCACCTCCTACTCTTACAGCTCCGAACAGGACGCCCTTGTGGGCGACCGCACGCTGTCGCGCATCCAATCGCTCGACGGCGTGTGGAAATTCCGTTTCGCCGAAGACGTCTCCCGAAGCCCCGCGGATTTCTGGCGCCCCGAAGCCGACCTGACCGGCTGGGACGAAATACCCGTCCCTTCGTGCTGGGAGATGCAGGGCTACGGCTACCCGATCTATACCAACGTCGTCTATCCCTTCGAATTCAAGCCGCCCTACATCACGCGCGACAATCCCACGGGCTGTTACGTCCGCACCTTTTCGGTGCCGGAAGCGTGGAGCGGCAACCGTGTGACCCTGCACTTCGGGGGAGTCTATTCCGGATTCTACGTCTGGGTAAACGGCGCCTTGGCCGGATATGCGGAAGACAGCTGCCTGCCCAGCGAATTCGACATCACCGGACTTTTACAGCCGGGAGAGAACAGACTGGCCGTCCAAGTATTCAAATGGACCGACGGAAGCTATCTCGAAGACGCCGACCACTGGCGCATGGCGGGCATTCACCGGGAGGTCTTCCTCTCGGCCAAGCCCGATGCCGCGATCGGCGATTTCGGCGTCAGGACGATCTTCGACGCCGACATGCGCGACGCGCTGCTGCAAATCCGTCCGGCAATAGATTTGCGCGAAGGGGCCTCCGCCGCAGGCTGGCAACTCGGCGCACGGCTTTACGCACCCGACGGAACCCCTTCCGGGCGTGAACTGACGCTGCCCGTCGAAGAGATTCTTGCGGAAGCCTATCCCCAGCGCGACAACGTCTATTTCGCCCTGCTGGAAGAGCGTATCACCGCACCCGAAAAGTGGAGCGCCGAGAATCCCGCACTCTACACGCTGGTGCTGACTCTCCGCGACGCCGCCGGAAAACTCGCCGAAGCCCGCAGCTGCAAGGTCGGATTCCGCGACGTCCGCCTGCGCGGCCGCGAAATGCTCGTCAACGGCGTGCCGGTAAAGCTCTGCGGCGTGAACCGGCACGACCACGACCAATATGGCGGCAAAACCGTTTCGCGCGAATCGATGGAGGAGGACGTCCGCCTTATGAAACGGCTCAACATCAACTCCGTACGCACGTCGCACTACCCCAACGACCCCTATTTCTACGAACTCTGCGACCGTTACGGCCTTTATGTCGTCGATGAAGCCAACATCGAAACGCACGGCAAAGGCGGACTGCTCTCGAACGATCCGCAATGGATTACGCCTTTTCTCGAACGCGTAAGCCGGATGGTCATCCGCGACCGCAACCACCCGTCGGTCATCATGTGGTCGCTGGGCAACGAATCCGGCTGCGGCCCGGCGCACGCGGCTGCGGCAGGCTGGGCCAAAGATTACGACCCGACCCGCCTGATCCATTACGAAGGAGCGCAGGGACAGCCGATGCACCCGCTTTACGTTCCGCTGAAACGGACTTCGGCCGCAGCCTTTACCAGCGTAATGGCGGCGGACAACCAGCCCGCCGCCGGGCAGGTCAAGAAGCCGCGAAACGGCGGCAACCCCACTGACCCGGCCTATGTCGATGTCCTCAGCCGCATGTATCCGACCGCCGCGCAGCTCGAACAGATGGCCCTCAACCCGATGCTCGACCGCCCCGTGATGATGTGCGAATACGCCCATTCGATGGGCAACTCCACCGGCGGACTGAACGACTACTGGAAACTCATCCGGACACACGCCGGACTGCTGGGCGGACACATCTGGGACTGGGTAGAACAGGGACTGGTGAAAAAAGACGCGCAGGGACGCACCTACTGGGCCTACGGCGGCGATTTCGAACCGGCCGGAGAACATAACGACGCCGCTTTCTGCTGCAACGGCATCGTCAATCCCGACCGTACGCTGAAACCCGCCGCACTGGAGTGCAAATACGTCTTCCAGCCCGTCGAGTTCACGGCTTCGGACCTCGCTGCCGGAAAGATCGCAGTCCGCAACCGCAATTTCTTCGCCGGGACCGAACGCTATGACTTCACATGGGAAATCTCGACCGACAAGGGCGTGCTCCAGCACGGCAGTTTCGAGGTGCCGCCGACCGCCGCCGGCTGCCGCGCCGAAGCCGCGATCGCATTCCGGCCCTTCAAACCGGAACCCGGCGCCGAATACCTGCTCCGGGTGCAGGCCCGCGAAAAGCGCCGTACGCCGTACGCCGAAGCCGGATACGCAGCCGCCGAGGAGCAGTTTGCACTGCCCGTTTACAAAGAGCCGGTCCGGAGTGCGCCCAAAGGCAGGGCAAGCGTCGCGCAGGATGACGAGTTCATCGTGCTGAGCGCCGCCGGCTCCCGCACCGAGATCGACCGCCGCAGCGGGTACGTCGTCTCGCACTCGGTGCGCGGACGCAAACTGATAAGCGCCCCGCTGCGCCCCAATTTCTGGCGCGCCTCCACCGACAACGACTGGCGCGGCTGGCGCGTCGGGAAAATCGCAGGATGCTGGAAAGAAGCCCCCGAAAGATTGCAGACCGTCTCCGTACGAATCGACGAATCGGCGGGTTCGGTCACCGTCGAGAAGGCGATACCCGACAGCGTCCGGCTGACGCTGACCTATACCCTCGACGGCGCAGGGGCCTTGGCCGTGGATTACAAGCTCGACATCTCCGACCGGATGCCGGAGCCGCTGCGCGTCGGACTGCAAACCTGCGTCCCCAACACGCTGGAGCGAATCGCCTATTTCGGAAAAGGTCCGCAGGAAAACTATTCGGACCGCTGCGAAGGCGCCTTTCTGGGACTTTACCGCAGCACGCCCGAAAAATTCATGCACAGTTACATCACCCCTCAGGAAAACGGCAACCGCTGCGACGTCCGCTGGCTCTCGCTGACAGCTTCCGACGGCCGGGGCGTTCAGTTCGTCGGGGCCGAACCGCTGAGCGTATCGGTATGGAATTGCACGCAGGAGAGTCTGGACAAGGCGCGCCACAGCAACGAAGTCGAACCTTTGGCCGATGCTCTGACCGTCAATATCGACCGTACGCAGACCGGTGTCGGCGGCACGGACACTTGGAGTCTCAAGGCCCGGCCTTCGGATCAGTACCGGCTGCTGGAGAAACACTACGCCTGCCGGTTCACGATCATCCCCTGCAACGGCGAAGCCGAAACGATACGCAACGGCCGCAACCTGTTCAGGAACCAATAAGTCCCTGCAATTTCCGCCGTCCAGACACGAGCGGCAGAAAGTCACGGAACATTCATTACGCCCGGCCGAAATTCGGCCGGGCGTAATGTCAATACCACCGGAGAACCGGCAAAAGTATCGGGTGTAAAAAAGATCAAAAATCGGCCGATTCGTACAATGTACGGATTTTTTGCTACCTTTGTTAAGTCACCTAACTCCGAAAGTCCCGTCCATCGATGAATCCCGTCCGCCCGCGGAACGGCGGCTGCGGTCTCCGGCTGCAAATTCCTGCCGCGCCCCTCATGCAATTCCCGCGTCCCTGCAACCGACAATGCAGGGCCGTCACTTATTTATCCTAACCTCAAAATCATGATGAAAAAATTCGCCCTTTGGAGCCTCGCGCTCCTGCTGACGTTCGCCGCCGCATGCAGCGACTACGACGACACCGAGCTGTGGAACAGCGTGAACGACATCAAAAAACGCGTCGAAGCGCTCGAAACCGCCGTCGCCAAACTCAACTCCGACGTTTCGACCATGCAGACGCTGATCGAAAAACTCAACGAAAAGGTCTACGTCTCGAAGGTCGAGACCAACGCCGACGGCTCCTACACGATCTACTTCACCGATCCCGAAAACACCAAAATCACGATTACGAACGGAAAAGACGGCGCCGCGGCGCCCGTAATCGGCGTTGCGAAGGATACGGACGAGATCTACTACTGGACCCTGACATCGGGAGGGGGAGAGCCTGAATGGCTGCTGGCCGACGGCAAAAAGATCCCCGTCACGGGCGCCGCCGTCGTGCCCCTGCTGAAGATCGACGACAAGGGATTCTGGATCATCAGCTGCGACAAGGGCGCGACGTGGGACTACATCACCGACGACAAGGACCAGCCGGTTTCGGCGCTGGGTCAGGGCGGCGTGAGCGACTCGTTCTTCAAGGAGGTGACGCAGGACGGCGCATACGCCTATTTCACGCTCATGGACGGCACGACGATCACCGTAGCCATGCGTTCGGATTTCTACCTGCTCGTCAAAATGGCCCCGGCGCTTGGCACCTACGCCTACGGCGAGACCAAAACCTATGAGACCGAAAGCGTGGGCGTGAACGACGTCGTGCTGACCAAGCCCACCGGCTGGGTCGTTTCGTACGCCGACGAGGTGCTTACGATCAAAGCCCCCGCCGAAGAGGCCGTCTGCGAAACGGAAGGCGAAATCGCCGTCATCTACTTCGGCGACAACGACCGCAGCTCGCTGGTAAAGATGAAGGTCAAGATCGACAAGGATTACACGGGCGTAACCGAAGGCGACAACTTCACGCTCGAAATCACCGAAGTCGGGGACACCCGCGTCAGGGCCGCCATCACGCCGAAAGATCCCGAAATGTCCTATTACGTCTATCCCTACGATCCGGCCAAGAGCGACGAGGCATGTATCACCCAGCTCCAGAAGCGTTTCAAAGCCGACATCGCCGACGGACCGGAATATGTGGATTACTTCTTCAAAGGCACCAAAACCGACTACAGATACAGCGGCCTGACGCCCGGCGAGAGCTACGACCTCTCGGTGGTCGGCGTAAAATACGACCTGACGGCCAAGACGCTCGACATCGTCACGCCGCTCATGCGGGTTCCCTTCAGCACCAAAGCCCCCGAAATCATCAACACGGCCTATCTGATGACCCTCTCCGACATTTCGTGGTACGGGGCGAAGTGCGCCGTCCATCCTTCGGACGACCTGCCCTACTTCTGCACGTTCGTCAAGAAATCGACTTTCGACACGGCCTATGACGACGCCGATTTCGCACAAACCTACATCGACGACCGCTACCTCTGGCCCTATTACGGCGAGCTGAGCGACGGCATCCTGCTCTGGAGCGACTTCACCGCAACGGGCGACCTCGCATTCTCCTCGCCGGGATTCGTGCGGCGCGATCCGCTCTATATCTCGGAGGATATCTACCCGCTGGAATCCGACACCGATTATTACGCCGTGGCGTTCGGCTGCAACGAGAACGGCGAATTCTCGAACAGCCGCGTCTCGCGCAAGCTTTTCCATACCAAAGCCTTCACGCCGACCGAAGCGTGCACCTTCACCATCGACGTAACCGTCGACCAACAGGACCTCGCCATCAAGGTGATCCCGTCGGACAAAAACACGAGCTACATCACGTTCATCGACGAGCGCGACACCTACCGCGACAATTTCGCCACGCCGCGGCAATATCCGCCCTACGACCTCTACTGGCGTATGCAGGGACTGGAAGCGGGACAGACGATCGGGGACGACGACTGCTTCTACACGGGCGACGCGGCTTATAACGTCGTAAGCCTGAAAGCCGCATCGGCCTACATCGTCTTCGCCTACGGATGCTCCGCCGACGGCAGAATCACGACCGAGCCGGAGATCGTCGAGGTCCACACCAAAGGAACGGTGGACCAGCCCGACCTGAACTCGGCCGCCAAGCGCCGCCGCACGGTCAGCGCACGGCCCGCATACCGTGTGATCCGCTGACGGGGATTGCAGACATAAAGAAGCCGGGGAACGATTGTCCCCGGCTTCTTTCGTTCAGCCTCCTCTATTTCATAATCCGGCAATCGAACAGCGGCCCGGCCACGGCGTCGTCGCGGATGGCGCGCAGCGTCACGGTCACCTGCTCTTTGCCTGCCGTCAGCTCCGCCGGAATCCGGTAGCTGCGCTCGACGTACTGCGGCCCCCAGTTATGGATGTTCTCGAAACCGACCTTCCGGCCGTCGATCTCGATGTCGAACGAATGGTTGTAGAAGCGGTTGCCCCAATAGGTACAGTAGAGCGTGTTGGGCACGTCGGGGGCCACGGCCATGTCGAACGAGAACCAGCCGCCGAGCGTCTCGCGGTATTTACGGCCTTCGAATTCATGGGGCGCGGTCTTCTCGCCCCGGAGATTGTGGTCGCGTTCGGGCTGCATCTCGCCGGGTGTAAACTGCGACACGGTGCGTTCGCGCAGCCACTCCTCGCGGTGCTCCCGCAGGCGCATGTCGGCGAGTTGTTCTTCCCATGTCGCCTCCGGAAAATGCTGGAAATAAACCATCATGCGGCGCCCGCCCACTTCGTAATAGGGAATCAGCTCCTTCTGCACGGGCTGCGCGGTCAGCGTTTCGAAACGCAGCCGCTTCTTGTCGGTGCATTTCACCAACGCCGATACATCGGTCACGTCGTCGGCAACGATAACGGGAATCTCCTCCTTGTCTTCGAGCACGGAGCTGAGCACGACGGGACCGTAGAAATAAGCCCGCAGCGTGGAGTCGCCCGGAATCGGCTCCGAGTGAAGCGACTGGTGCAGCACGAAGCGCACCTCGTCCCCCGAACGCCACTTGCGGTTTACGGAGATATAGCTTCCCGGCTTGGCCTTCTGTTTCACCGGCCGGCCGTTTACCGTCAGTTCGTAACCCTCGGCCGCCCATTCGGGGTAACGCAGATTCAGCACGAACCGCTCCGCCCCGGACATTTCGACGCGCAGCCGCACCTCGTCCGAACAGGGAAAGTCGGTGAGCTGTTCGACCTTCACCCCGCGCGATTTCCAGTCGAGCGTCGAAGGGATATAAAGATTGACATACAGGTTTTCGCGCGCGTCGGTAAAGTAAATGAACTCGCCGTAACGGGCGTGATTCTCCATACCGGAGCCGACACAGCACCAGAACGAATCGAAGGGCAGGCAGAACCCCTTGCGGTGTCCCGACCCCATGGGCGACATATAGCATACCATTCCGTCGTCGGGATTCTGCGATGCGAGAATCTGGTTATACAGTGCCCGCTCGTAATAATCGGCCCGTCTGACCGTGGGATCGAGCTGATACAGGTGCTTGGTCAGCTTGAGCATGTTGTAGGTATTGCAGGTCTCGCAGGTGCCGTCCGAAAGCCGGTTGGCCAACATGCCCGGCGCGCCGAAATGCTCATATTCGCTGTTGCCGCCGATCGCATAGCTGTGGAATCCGACCACGCGGTGCCAGAAATAGTCGGCGATACGCCGGTAACGCTCATCCCCGGAACACTCGTACTCACGGACGGCACCGACGATCTTAGGTATCTGCGTGTTGGCATGCCTGCCGGGCAGCGAATCCACCCCGGCGGCCAGCGGACGCAGAATCTCGCGGTGGTCGAAACGTCGTGCAAGCTCCAAGTATTTCCGCTCCCCGGTCAGAATATAGATATCGGCCAGCGATTCGGTGATTCCGCCGTGTTCGCAGACGAGAATCCGGTCCATCTGTTCGTCCGAAAGCTTCGCCACCAGTCCGTCGAGCCAGTCGGCAAAGCGCACCAGCACGGTCAAAGCCTTGGCATTGGGCGTATAACGGCAGACATCGACCAGCCCGGCATACATTTTATGCAGGGTGTAGAACGGCACCCAGCCACCGTTGAGATCGAATCCCTGCGAGCGGATATCGCCCCGCTCCAGCTCGGCGAAGAGCGCGCGGCTGCGTTCGAACCCGGCCAGCAGTCCTGTGCCCTCCTTCTCCTGACACTCGGCAAGGCCGTCGATCGAGTAATTGATCTTATCGAGCAGCGCCCGATCGCCGGTTGCGGCGTACATCATCGCGGCCGCCGACAGAAAATGCCCGAACCCGTGGCCCGAACATCCGGCGCTCTCCCAGCCGCCGTAGCGGGGTGCCTTGGGTTCGAACCCCGCCTCGGAGCGGAATCCCGAAAGGTAACGGTCGGGGTCCATCGCATCGAGCCAGCGGCGGTCCATCTCCTGCGCATGCAGAAACGGACCGCCCGTAATGCGCACGTCGTTCAGCGGAACGGGATAACGCTGCGGCTGCACCGCCGCATGTCTCTCGCGGGTCCGGGGCACGGCCGCCGAAATCGAGACCGGACCGGTTCCCAGCACCACGGCCGCCAGCAGCATATTCAGGGGAAAAGATCGCCAATTCATATCAAGCAGTTTTTAGGATTAGAATTCGTCTCAAAGTTCCGCCTTTTTTGACAACCGATCTTCGGGAAAATTTGCAGATTATTGTGGTATTTTTATGCTTCCCGGCCCAAAATCCCCCGTCGCGGCGATACTGCCGGCGAACTGCCTTCCCGCGGCGACGCCACGCCGACTCAGGATGCCACGAGCCGACAACCGGGGCAGCCCGCCGAAGTCCGAACCCATCGGGAAGGCCCCACATAGGCCCGAAACAGCCCCCCCCGGAAAGCCCTGAGCGGCACCCAGCGCAAAGTCCCTCCGCACCCGCAAGAAGCCGCAGGCGGCGGTCAGCGGCAGCTGAAGGCGACGCTTTGCCGCGCCCCGTGTTCGTCGATAACAGTCAGCCGGTGCGCGCCGGGAGCGGGACGGACGGATATCTTGTGTTCGAGGGTCGTCGCGCCGATATAATTGTCATCGATATGCCAGTATAACACGGCGTTGCGGTCGCGGTGTATGGCCGTGAAGACCAGACTCTGCGCCTCGCCTTCGAGCGACTTGGGCGCCACCAGCACGCGCCCCGGCTGGGGATAGACGATGTCGATCGGATTGCCGCCCGCCCCGCTGCCCGAAAGTCCCGGATGCAAAGGCGGCAGCGGACGGTAATCGGGATGCTGCTTCCTGTAATACCACTCCTGCGCGGGCGGCAGGACAAACATCGGCATCCGGACGATCTGCGCCGGGTCGTAACAGTCCGCGGTCACCCGGTAGCGGAGGTCGCGGCTCAGATTCACGATCCGGTGGTAGGGACAAACTTCGCCGGCGGCAGCCGCGCGGGGAATCATCAGCGTATCGCGGTCGGGACATATGTGCGAAGCCAGACAGCCGCTCTGCCGGCAGACCACGGCCGCTTCCAGATCGCCGTGAGGCTCCGCGAACCACTCCCCGCCGGGCAGCAGCCCGAATACGTCGAAGAGCAGCGGCGCGGCATACCCCACCCCGGTCATCAGCGGACGGCCTTCGCCCGAACAGTTGCCCACCCAGACGCCGACGGCATAGTCGGGCGTCGCCCCGACGGCCCACGCATCGCGGTTGCCGTAGCTGGTGCCCGTCTTCCAGCCGATCTTCTTCGACGAGGAGAAATACTGCCACTCGCCCTCCTCCTCAGGACGGGCCACATTGCTTATCGAATTGAACATAAGCCATATCGCACCCCTCGACAGCGGAATGTCGTCCGCGCTGACCGCCTTTACGGCCTCCGGATCGCAGTGCGGGATGCGGACCGGCCCGCCGCCGAGCTTGGCGGCCAGCATCGCATAGACCGACGTCAGGTCCCAGAGCGTGATCTCGGCGCCGCCCAGAATCAGCGAAAGGCCGTAATGGTCGGCGCTCCTGTCAATCGTACCGAATCCCAGATTCCGCACCAGCGACAGAAAATTCTCGCGCCCGTATTTGTCGAGCATCTTCACCGAAGGAACGTTCAGCGAACGTTCGATCACCCGGTTGGCAGGCACCGCACCGCTGAAGTCGTGGTTGAAGTTCTGGGGCGTAAAGTCCTTGTAATAAGTCGGAACGTCCGGAAACAGCATCGTGGGCAGGGCCGTCCCGTTGTCCAGCATCGCGGCGTAAAGCAGAGGTTTGAGCACGCTTCCGCTGCTGCGGGGCGCCCGGACGACATCGACGCTGGTGCCCTCGCTCCGGTCCGCGGGATCGTAGACGTTTCCCACATAGGCCAGCACTTCGCCGCTCTTCACATCCATCACCACGACGGCGAGGTTGTTTATCTTATTGCCCCTGTTGCGCCGGTTGTGCCTCAGTGCCAGCTCGTTGACCCTGCGCTGCAGGTCATAGTCGAGCGTCGAGCGGAGCGATCCCCCGCGCATCCGCCCCAGCAGGTGCATCGCCTGCATCGGCATCGGTTCGGGAGCGTCGGGCAGCGGTTCCTGCCGGGCCAGAGCGCACGTCAGGGAGTCGATATGCCCGCCGCGCCATATCCGTTCCAGCAGGTCGTCCCGCTTGCGCCGCAGCCGCTCCCGGTTGCGCCTGATATGGATGAGCGCGGGCGAATTCGGCAGTACGGCGAGCATGGCGCTCTCGCCCCACGAGAGGCTGCCGGCGCTGCGGCCGAAATAGTACCATGCGGCGCTCTCCAGCCCGATCACATTGCCGCCGAAGGGGGCGTGGGAGGCGTACAGGGCGAGTATCTCCTCCTTGCCGCATCTGAATTCCAGCCGGGTCGCCAGCACCGCCTCGACGATCTTTTCCCGGAAGGTCCTCGCTTTCCGGCCGCGGCTCAGGCGGATCGTCTGCATCGTAAGCGTGCTGGCGCCGCTGGCCACCCTTCCCGAAGCGAGGTTCTGCCGCACGGCACGGCCGAGCGCCAGCGGATCGACCCCGAAATGGCGGTAGAAACGTTTGTCCTCGTAAGTAGTAATAGCGACACGGAATTTGTAAGGCACACTGTCCGTGGGGAAAAAGCGCCACTGTCCGTCGGAAGCGACCTTGGCCGACATCAGACGGCCGTCGCGGCTCCAGACGGTCGCGGAGAAAGGCTCGTCGAAAAGCGTCCGGGGCAGGCAGAAACAATACCCCGCCGCAGCCGCGGCAAGGAGCGGCAGCAGCAGGAAATATATTGTTTTCCGCTTGAGCTTTTCAGTCATATTTTATGTATCTTTGACAAAGTTACCAAAAAAACCACTATGAAAGCAATCCGCTACGTATTGTTTGCAACGGCTCTCCTGCTCTTCGCCTCATGCGGCAGGCAGCCGTCCGATATCATCGAATCGTCGCCGAACGGAGTGACGGGCGTCAAAATGCCGATTCTCGTGACGTTCAAGGAGAACGTCGAGCCGAAGGAGGACAGAATCCGGGAGGCCGTATCGATCTCGCCCTCCGTCGATTTCGACGTCTACCTTTCGGGAATGCGGATGCTGCGGATCATCCCCCGGTCGCCCCTGAAATACGACACCCGCTACAAGGTGACCATCGATGCCGCGAAACTCACCGGACGGCAGCTCAAAGGCGTCGCGGAATTCGAATTCGCCACGCCGAAACTGCGGTTCGCCTACAGCGACTACTGGCTGCAGCAAAGCGACGACATGACCTCCTACGTACTGGTCGGCGAAGTGGTCTCGTCCGATTACGCGGAGAGCGGCTACGTGGAGAAGAACCTCAAGATAAGCGGACTGAAGAATCCGGACGTCGCGTGGGTGCACTCCGCGAACGGCACCACGCACCAGTATACCGTCGGCAACATCGCCCCCGGCGAGGGAGCGGGTTACACGCTGACGCTCGATTTCGGCTACGGCGACAGCAAGACCCTGACCGTCGAAGTGCCCAAGAAGGACGAGTATGTGGTGCTGGACCACAGCGTCGCGGCGGAACCGCTCGCGGTGGTGGTGACCTTCTCCGAACCGCTCAAACAGAGCCAGAACCTGAAGGACCTGATCCGCTTCGACACGAAATTCCGCACCTCGGTCGACAAGAACCGGCTCTACATCTATCCCGAATCGCACGTCACGGGAAATTTCGACATCGAAATAAGCCGGAACGTGCTCAGCAAGAGCGGGCAGCGGCTCAGGGAGAGCTATACGTTCACGGCCAACCTGCCGTCGCGGGTGCCGGCGATCCGCTTCGCGGGCAAAGGCTCCGTCCTGCCCTCGTCGAACGACATGTCCCTGCTGTTCGAATCGGTGAACTACCGCAAGGCGCGGGTCCGCGTGCGGAAAATATTCGCCAACAACCTGCTGCAGTTCTTCCAGCAGAACTACTACGGCGGCGACTACTATTCGGATATGGACTACGTGTCGCGCATCGTCCGCGATACGACCGTCGATCTCTCGGCCAAGGCATCGACCAAGCTCGACCTCTCCAACACCTATTCGCTGGATCTCAGCCGCCTGATAACCGACGGCCGGAAGTCGATGTACCTGCTGGAGATCAAGGGCGTCGAACCGCTGGTTCCCACCGACGAATATGATTACGACTACTATTTCGGAGATTACCGGACTTACCGGGAGCGGTCGAAACTGGTTCTGCAGTCCGACATCGGCATCATCTGCAAAAGCAGCGGCGAAGAGGAGTACGTCGTCTACACCACCGACCTGCTGTCAGCCCGGCCCAAAGGAGGCTGCAAGGTACGGGCTTACGACAAGCAGAACCAGACCTTGGCGGAAGCGTCCACCGATTCCGAAGGCCGCGCCGTGCTGAAATGCAGGGAGGAACCCTCCATCGTAGCGGCCGAAGCCGACGGACAGCTCGCCTTCGTCAAGGTGGAGCGGGGCGCGGCGCTGTCACTGAGCAATTTCGACGTCGGGGGCACCACCAACCCCAAAGGCACGAAGGGTTTTCTGTTCGGCGAGCGCGGCGTATGGCGGCCCGGAGACGACATTTTCCTCACTTTCATCGTCACGTCCGACAATCCGCTGCCGGAAAACCATCCGGCGTCCGTGGAGTTCTTCAACCCCAACGGGCAGCTGGTGCAGACGCTGGTCAACAACGGCTCCTCGGACGGCATCTACACGTTCAAACTCGGAACGACGCCGGCGGCGCCTACCGGACAGTGGCTGGCGCGCGTAAGTCTGGGCGGCGCGGTATTCGAAAAAACGATCCGCGTGGACGCCATCAAGCCCAACCGAATGAAAATCGACATGCGGCTCGGTGACGGCAAGCGGATCGACGCCCGAAAGTTCACGGGCAGCCTGACGGCCAAATGGCTGCACGGCGCTCCGGCGGACGGTGCAAAGGTGACGCTTCAGGCGCAGCTCAGGCAGATTCCGACGCGTTTCAAGAGTTATGAGAAGTACTCGTTCGACGACGCGACAAAATATTTCGAAACCGAGGAGCGGGAGATCGTCTCCGGCACCACGGACCAGCAGGGAACGCTGCAACTGACGACCGACGGACTCGCTTCGCTGGAGGGGCTCAGCCCCGGCATGCTGAGCGGCAAATTCACGGTAAAGGTCTTCGAAAAGAGCGGCGATTTCAGCGTCGATCAGCAGATCATCCCCGTGTCGCCCTACGACGCCTATTTCGGAATCGGAGTGACGCCCCAGACGAGCGACTGGGGCGACGAATACCTCGACAGCAAAAAGGAGCACCTGCTGCGCATCGTCATGCTCGATGCGCAGGGACGTCCCCTGCCCGGCAGGGAAGAGGTGCTCGTCTCGGTCTACAAGATCACCTCCTACTGGTGGTGGGACGCCGCGTCGGACTCGCAGGCCCGTTATGCGAAAAATGCGCTCAACACCTGCTACAAGACATTGCAGACGACCCTGACCGACGGCGCGGGGCAGGTCGCGATGCGCTGGAGCGCAGGCGATTACGGCTATTATATGATCCGCGTGACCGGTTCGGGCCATGAACACGCTGCGACTCAGGTCGTTTGCGTATCGTCCTCCGACTGGCGGGGCGACGTCTCCTCGGTGACGGACGCAGCCACCCGACTCGCCGTGACCAAGGACAAGGAGAAATATGCGCCGGGCGACAAGGCGAAGATCACGATCCCCTCTTCGCCGGGAGCGCGGGCGCTGGTGAGCGTCGAGAGCGGCAGCGTCGTACGGGAAAGTTTCTGGATCGACTGCGCCGACAAACAGACCGCGTTCGAGGTACCGATCAAAGCGGGAATAGCTCCCAACGTCTACGCCTCGGTGACGCTCGTCCAGCCCCATAACCATACGCACAACGACGCGCCGATAAGGTTGTTCGGCGTGGTCCGCCTCGACGTCGAAGACGCCGCCACGAAGCTCGATCCGGTGATCGACATGCCCGAAACGGTCAGACCGGAGTCGGAAATCACGATAAAGGTCCGGGAAAAGGACGGCAAGAAGATGAGCTATGTGCTGGCGCTGGTGGACGAGGGCCTGCTGGGGCTGACGCGTTTCAAGACGCCGAACCCCTACCTCCATTTCAACGCCACGGAGGCGCTGGGCGTACGGACGTGGGACATGTTCGACCACGTGATCGGCGCCTACGGCGGCAGGATCGAACAGTTGTTCGCCATCGGCGGCGACGCGGAGCAGCAGCAGAACACCGGCGCACTGAAGGCGCAACGGTTCAAACCCGTCGTGCGGTTCCTCGAAGCGCAGAAGCTGGGCGCAGGCAAAACCAACACCCACAAAATCGCGCTGCCGCCCTATTTCGGGTCGGTGCGCGTGATGGTCGTGGCTTCGAACGGACGGGCTTCCGGCGCCGCGGAGAAGGTCGCCGAAGTGAAAAAACCGCTGCTGGTGCAGGCCACCCTGCCGCGCGTGGTCTCCACGGACGAAGAGGTGGAGCTGCCGGTGACGGTTTTCGCCCTCGAAAAGGGAGTCGGCAAGATCGACCTGAAAGTCTCCGCGAACGAACTCTTCACGGCCGTCGGACCGCGCAGCAAAACGATCGCCCTCAGTCAAAGCGGCGAGGAGGTCGTAACGTTCCGGCTGAAAGTCAACAAGGAGACGGGCGTCGGAAAGGTTCGGGTCACGGCGACCTCCTCCGGCGACAGCTCCGTCTCGGAGATCGAGCTGGACGTACGCGAACCCAACCCCTACGTAACGACGTCGGAGGATTACATGCTGGAGCCGGGCAAAACGATCGCCCTCAGGCCCCTGAAGGATACCGGAAACGCGAAGCTCGAACTCTCGTCGATCCCGTCCGCAGACCTCACGCGCCGCATGGAATATCTGGTGAGGTACCCCCACGGCTGCATCGAGCAGATCACCTCCGGCGCATTCCCGCAGCTCTACCTGCCCGCCGTCATGGAGTGCGACGTCCGGACGCTTCAGGACATCGACCGCAACGTCAAGAGCGTATTGTCGCGTCTGGGCGGTTACCAGCTCTACAACGGATCGTTCGCCTACTGGAGCGGTGGTTCAAACAGCTCCGAGTGGGGAACGGCCTATGCGGCCCACTTCCTGACCGAAGCCGCGAAATACGGCTACGCCATCGACCGCCCGATGCTCGACCGCGCGCTCAAATACCTGCGCGGCAACGAAGCGGACAGCTTCCTGACACAGGCTTACGCCCAGTACGTTCTGGCGCTCAACAACATGGCCGACCGGGGCGCCATGAACCGGCTGAGGGAGAAAGCCGCCGACCTGAAGAACGACGTCAAATGGATGCTGGCGGCGGCCTATGCGCTGGACGGCAACCGGAAGGTAGCCGAAGAGCTGACCGCGCAGGGCGGAAGCGGCCAGACCGGCAAGGTCGATCCGTACGACGACACCTACAACAGCAGCGAACGCCAGATGGCCGTGGTGCTCATGACGCAGACGCTGCTCGGCAAGCGGGAAGAGGCGTTCCGCACGGCCCTGAAGATGTCCGACATCCTCAAGAAGGAGAAGTGGCTGAGCACGCAGTCTACGGCGTGGATGCTCAGCACCCTCTCCAACTTCATCGTGTCGGGCCAGACCGGCATCGACGCCAAAGCGGGCAAAGAGAGCATCCGAACCGACAAATCCTTCGTCAGCATGCCGCTGACCGAAGAGACCGGGGTGACGAACAACGGCAAGGAGAGTCTGTATGCCGTCGTCAGCCAGCGTTACAACCCCGCCAAGGGCGAAGAGACGGAGGCGGCCGACAACATCCGCATCGCCGTCCGGTATACGGACATGGACGGCAAGGCCGTAGACCCCAAGTCGATCCGCGCTTCGACGGATTTCTACGCCGTGGTGACCGTCTCGAACATCAGCGGCTATGAGAAATACACCAATCTGGCGCTGACACATATCGTTCCGGCGGGCTGGGAGATCACTTCGGAGCGGGACCTCACGTCGGTCACCTATCAGGACATCCGCGACGACCGGGTGCTGAGCTACTTCGACCTGAAACGGGGCGAAAGCAAGGAGATACCGGTCAAGCTGACGGCGACATACAAGGGCCGTTACTACCTGCCGTCGATCTACTGCGAAGCCATGTACGACAACTCGGTCCGCGCGCTCAAAAAGGGCGAATGGATCGAGGTGGTCGAATAGACCGGAGCCTGCCGGCAGGTCTCGACCGGCAAAGCTTTCCGCCGGACAGGCGGGAAGCGGCAAAAGGAAGCATCCCCGGACTTCAGACAAATCCCCGCAACCTGCATGGGTTGCGGGGATTGCCGTATCTTCAAAGGACACGCTGTTTCCGGGAAAGACCGCCGCAGGCAGACATCGCGCACAGGCGGAACAGACCGCTATTTTTTCGTACAGAGCGTGACGAGCAGCGAGGCGGACGAAAGCAGGATTCCCGCCGCGACGACTCCCGTCCAGCCGTAAAGCGACCATGCGGCTCCCGACAGCAGCGTGCCGAGCGAACCTCCCGCGAAGTAGGTGCTCATAAAAATCGTGTTGATCCGGTTCGAAGCCGAGGGATCGAGTTCGAACAGAGTGGCCTGATTGCTGAGCTGGATGCACTGCATGCCGATATCGACGACGACGATTCCGGCGACGAGCGCCGCATAGGAATCCGCACCGAAGAAGAACAGCAGCCATGCGAGGATCTGCAGGCCGACGCCGATATAGTTGAACCTGCGCACGCCGACGCGCCGGATGTACTTCCCGGCGAAGGTCGCCGTCAGAGCGCCCGCGATTCCGCAGAGTCCGAGCATGCCGACGACGTTGCTGCCGGCATAAAACGGCGCCTGCGCCATCTTGAAGGCGAGCGACGCCCAGAAACACAAAAAGGAGCCGAAAGCCAGCGCGGCGCGCACGGAATAGAGCCGCAGCGTCGGATAGCGCCGGACGATCGTAAGAAGCGACTTCATCAGGGCGGCATAGGTTCCCCGGAAGTTGGGGCGCGCATCGGGCAGTACATACAGCACGACGGCCGCCGAAACGACCATGAGTCCGGCGGCGGCGAAATACATTTCGCGCCAGCCGAAAAGCTCGCCGACAACGCCGCTGACCACGCGCGAAGCGAGGATTCCGGTCAGCAGGCCCGAAAGGACAATCCCGACATTGCGGTTTTTATATTCCGGGCGCGAATACTGCGCCGCCAGCGGAATGAAGATTTGCGGAATGACCGAGCAGACGCCCGTCACCAGCGAAAACCCGTGAATCACACGGATATCGGAAGCCGTGGCGATCGCCAGCAGCGAAACGGCCAGCAGCAGGAAGTTGACCAGTACGATGCGCCTGCGGCTGAAAAGATCGGCGAGGGGTATGATGAACAGCAGCCCCAGCGCATAACCCAGCTGCGAAAAGAGGGCGACGTGGTTGGCGGCGAGCGTAGTGGTGCCCAGATCCTGCCGGAGCATGTCGAGCAGCGGCTGATTGTAGTACAGATTGGCGACCGACACGCCGGCGATGACGGCCAGCGTGCATAACAAACCGTTCGAAAGCCCGGCGCCCTCCTTCAACATCGCCTTCATCGGCGGCGCGGTTTTTCGGGTCCCGACTTTCGCCCCTGCCTGCGATCCGGGTTGCGTTTCGGATTGCGGCTTGAGTTGCGGCTTGGGTTGGGGTCTGAGTTGGGGCCGGCTGACAATGCGGCGGAGGATGCGGAGGAAGACGAGGAAGCCAAAGACGATACCGCGGCAGACAAGGCGGATGCCGAAGGCATTGCGGCTGCGGAGGAAGTCCGGTCCGCAGATTCTACACCGGATGCAGGCTTCGTTCCGGTCAGAGATTTCGTTTTGGCCACGAGCTTTGTTCCGGCCACGGGTTTCTTTCCGGTCAGAGATTTCGTTCCGGTCACGGGCTTTGTTCCGGCCACGGATTTCGACGTTTTCGGCCGCGGCTTTTTCCGCACCGACCAGCCGAAATGGCCGAGCGCTTCGCCCAGCGCGAAATATTCGCCGTGGGAGTAGACGATCGGGCAGGCCCGTTCGAGGCAGAAACGGCCCGTGGCAGGGTCGATATAATCGGCATCGACCTGCACGGCGACCACCTCGGCCAGAAACATGTCGTGCGTACCCAGTTCAAGCACCTGCCGCACGCGGCACTCGATGCTCACGGGAGACTCTTCGACGATCGGCGCGGCGACCTTGAGCGCCTTGCCGGGCGTAAGGCCCATTTCGCGGAATTTGTCGTAATCGCGGCCCGAACGCACGCCGCACCAGTCCGCGGCGCGGGCCAGACCGCGGGTCGTGAGGTTGATGACGAACTCGCCGGTGCGGCGGATAATCCCGTAGGAGTGGCGTTCGGGCCGCACCGAGACGTAGCACATCGGCGGATCGGTGCAGACCGTCCCCGTCCACGCCACGGTCAGCAGGTTATACTCGCCGGGCGTCGCGCCGCAGCTCACCAGCACCGCCGGCAGCGGATAGATGAGCGTTCCGGGTTTCCAGCTCTCTTTCATCGGCCCGACTATTTGTCCCGAAAGAAGAAGTTGCGGAAAAATACGATCTGGTAGTCGATCGAATTGCCCCAATACTCGTTGTTGTGACGGCCGGGACGCACATAGAAGTCGTGCATGATGCCGCGGCGCAGCAGCTCGGCATGGAAGTCGTTGTTCACCCCGAAAAAGAAATCGTCGTAACCGCAGTCGATAACGATCGCCAGATCGCCGTCGGCGATACGCGGGATCAGGTTGATCGGCGTAGCTGCCTCCCAAGCTTCGGGATGCTCGGCCTGCGTGCCCAGCAGCTGCGGAATCTCCCAGTTTTCGGGGAACGGGCGGATATCCAGCCCGCCGCTCGTACTGCCGACGGCCCCGAACAGCTCCTTATGCCTGATCGCCAGCGACACGGCGCCGAAGCCGCCCATGCTGAGGCCCGTGATCGCGCGTCCGCTGCGGTCGCGCGAAACGGGATAACGTTCCTCGACGGCCGGAAGCAGTTCCCGCGTCATGAAAGTCTCGTAAAGGCTCTTCGCCCGCACCTTGCTGTCGAGGTACCAGCTCGTCGCGCCGTCGGGACAGACGAAGGCGATTCCTTCGCGGTCGGCGATGGCGGGCAGCGACGGTTTGATCCGGAGCCACGTCGTCTGATTGCCGCCGTAACCGTGGAGCAGATAGACCGTCGGGCAGGGATTCGCAGGCGAAGCTCCGTCGGGCAGAATCACGATCACGGGAATGTCGCGGTCCATGGAAGCGCTGCGCACCGCAAGCGTATCGACCGCAGCAGCGGCGGCAAACTGCGCCGTCAGCCACGCCAGCAGAAAGGCTAAAATGAAGATTCGTTTCATGGCATACTATTTATGAATACGCAAAAATACGAAAAAACCGTATCTTTGCCGCATGCTGACGGAATTCATCCGATATCTCTCCGCCGAGCGGCGCTACTCGCCGCTCACGGTCCGCAACTACAAGCACGACGTAGAGCAGTTCCTCGCGTGGCTGGACTGCGACGAGTCGCGGTTCGACCCGCGGTCGGTCACAACCGAGCAGATCCGCGAATGGATCATTTTCCGCACGGAGGAGGGAAAGCTCAGCGCCGGGTCGATGAACCGCGAAGTGGCTTCGCTCCGGGCCTTTTTCCGGTGGCTGCACCGCACGGGAGCCGTCGAAAAGGATATTTTCCGCATGATTTCGACGCTCAAAACCTCACGCCGCCTGCCGGCATTCGTTCCCGAAAGCCGCATGACGACCATCGTCAGCGAATGCGGACCGGACAGCGAGGATTTCCTGACCGAGCGCAACTCGCTCATCATCCTGATGTTTTACGCCTGCGGACTGCGTCTGGCCGAGCTGGTCGGCATCGACCGCAGCGACTTTTCGGCCGACTACACCTCGCTGCGAGTCCGGGGCAAGGGAGACAAACAGCGCATGGTCCCGATTCTCGAATTCCTGCGCGAAAAGATTTTGCACTACCTCGGCCTAATAGAGAGGCAAAATATTTGCATTTCTTCGGAAAAAGCACTATTTTTAACACATAAAGGGAAGCGCATATCCCGGAGCGTCGTCTACCGCACGGTGCAGGAAGAACTCACCCGCGCGGGAGTACAGGGCAAGAAAAGCCCCCATGTGCTGCGGCATACGTTCGCCACGCACCTGCTGAACGGCGGAGCCGACATGCGCGAGATTCAGGAGCTTTTGGGCCACGCCTCGCTGCAGGCCACGCAGGTCTACACGCACAACAGCATCGCCCGGCTTCGGGAAATATACGCAAAAGCCCATCCCCGCGAAAAGGGAGGGAAGTGATTAACTTTTATAAACTGCAAGGCTATGAACGTACAGATTCAATCCGTGAAATTCGACGCAGACAAACGGCTGATCGAATTCGTAGAGCACAAAATGGAAAAGCTCGACCGCTTCGCAGAGCGTTCGACCGGTGCCGAGGTCATTCTGAAACTCGATAAAGACCATGAAAAAGGAAACAAGATCGCAACGATCACGCTCCATATGCCGGGCGAGGACCTCGTGGCCTGCCACCAGTCCAAAGCCTTCGAGGAGTCGGTGGACGAAGCGATCGACGCCCTCAAGCGTCAGATAGACAAATTCAAGAGCAAATCGGAAAAGTAAACCCACCAACCAATCAAATAACCTTTAACTTCAATGCCGCAGCGGCCGCCCCGAAAAGGACGGCCGCTGCATTTGAAAACATCCGGCACATGGCGACCGCGGGAAGCGGCAAACACCCGGCACGCGAAACTATCCGGAAGCCGAGAACACGCGGCCGTTGGGAACACACGGAATCGGGAAGCACACGGAATCGGGAAGCACACGTCATCCGAGAACCGTTGAAAGCGGGAAAAAACCGGCACGCGAAAACGCCCGGAGGCTGAAACCGCGCGGAATTCCGGCGAATGACTCCGCCCCAGCGCGGAGCCGCACACAAAAAAAGCGACCGGAAACCGATCGCTTAGTAGTGGATAGGGGATTCGAACCCCTATGTCGTGCGTGAGAGGCACGTATCCTAACCCTTAGATGAATCCACCGTGTGAGTTTTGTGGTGCAAAGATAACGCCTTCTTTTAAAACTGCAAAATTTTCCTGCAAATTCTACGATTTTTTTTGGAAAACCCCGCATATAGCCGCATTTTCCGTATCTTTACGATAAATACAAAACATGTCCAGACCATGAAATACATCAAAACCGCCATACTGATCGCAGGCATGGCTGCGGCGACGGCAGCCTGCACGCGGAAGCCCGTCGCTCCCCAATTCGGCATGCTGTCCATCGACACCCTCATCGGCACGCCCGCAAACGGATGCAAGATCGAATACCGTTTCGCCACGATCGCCAACGCAGAGAAATCCCCCGCCCTGCGCTCCATCGAAGCCGCCAACGCAGGCTATTTCTTCGAACTGGAAGAGTTCGGCGGCACGGCGCGTCAGGCGGCCGATTCCGCCCTCCGCCAGATCGCCGCGGAGCTTGCATTTCCGCAGAGCGCCCCGCAGATGACGGAGCCTTACGAAATCTCGGCCGAAGCCGAGGCAGCCGTCACGGACTCGCTCGTCACCTACATCATCAGCCGGTGGAGCTACACGGGAGGGGCGCACGGCATGTACGCCACGGAGTGCCATACCTATTCGCTGGCCGGAGGGTACGAACTCTCCACGGCGGACCTCTTCTCCGAACGGCAGCTGCTCGGCATGGAGACCCTGCTGCGCAGGAAACTCTGCGAGCAATACGAAGCCGCCAACGACGACGAGCTGGCCGAACGGGGATTTTTCCCGGAATATATCTCCCTGACGGAGAATTTTCGGATTACGCCCGAAGGGATCACCTTCTACTACAATCCTTACGACATCGGATGCTATGCGCTGGGAGCCGTTGACGTGACGATGAGCCGCGAAGAGCTGGAGAATCTGTAACATCCTCCGAAAAAGAGACGGCCGCAGGGCCGTAAAATGAAAAAAGGCCGGAGTCTCACGACTCAGACCTTTTTTTTGGCGGGGAACCACCCCCTCCAAAAACGAGGTTTAATCGGAGGTATTCGACTCTCGGACGAGCACCGCCCTTCAAGTCTTAGTAACGGAATCCCCGTTACAACCTGCCGATTTCCTCAACCAACCTAAAACTACTAACCTAAATGAACCTTAAAACTTCACTGCAAAGATAAGGCGAAAAAAGATTCCGTGCAAGTTTTTATTAAAATATTTTTATAATTTTTTCATATTTTTTAATAAAATTTGTCGTACAAATACAGTAAAAATATTGATTCTAAATCATATAACTAATCCGGAAAAATATTTGCAACTCGCAATATTTTTTCCGCTCTCCATGCAGTATTTGCCGCAAACGCGCGTTTATACATAGTGACTCCCTATATTGAAGGGCCGTCGCCGATGGAAGACGGGAATAAATCACTACCTTTGCGCAATGAACAAAGCGGTAGGCATTATACAACATACCGGAAACCGGAACAACGGAACGAAGGCACAACGGCAAAGATATTGCGTCGTGCCGTATACGGCCGTACCGGTAAGGCATCCTAAAAACATGTTACTGTAATGACTGTATCGTTGATCATCTCCACTTACAATTGGCCCAGAGCCCTCTATCTGTGCCTCGACAGCGTAATGCAGCAGACTGTCATGCCTTCGGAAATCATCATCGCCGACGACGGTTCGGGCATCGCCACACGCGACGTAGTCCGCCACTTCGAAGCGGTTTCGCCCGTACCGGTACGCCATATCTGGCACGAGGACGACGGATTCCGGCTGGCGGAAATCCGCAACAAGGCCATTGCGGCCAGCCGCGGAGAATACGTCATCCAGATCGACGGCGACCTGATCCTGCAGCGTCATTTCATTCAGGACCACATGATTTTCGCGCAGCCCGGCTGCTTCGTCACCGGATCGCGCGGCATCATTACCGAGATGCTCACCAATCAGGTGCTGCGGGGCGAGATCACCTCGCTGACCCCGCTGATGAAGGGCGTCCGCAACAGCAACAACGTCGTCCGGATTCCGCTGATGGCCTATCTCTACCGGACGCTGGGTCCCTCCCGCTTCGTCAAGGGGTGCAACATGGCCTTCTGGCGCAGCGACCTGATCCGCGTAAACGGTTACGACGAAGAGTTCCGGGGCTGGGGCGGAGAAGATTCGGAACTGGCAACCCGGCTCAACAACAGCGGCGTGAGACAGCGGTGCATGAAATTCCGCGGCATCGTCTTCCACCTCTACCACGGCAAATGCGACCGCGACCGGCAGTCAGCCAACGAGGAACGCTACAAACAAAGTCTCTCCGAACACCGCACTCGCTGCCGGTGCGGACTCGACCGGCACCTGCCCGCATCGGAGCGGATCGTATATACCAACACCGAGACTGCCGTCCCCGCAGGCGCAGGCAGCTGACCGAATTCCGACAATTTTCAGATTCCATATGCTTGTTTCAGTCATCACCCCCGTCTACAATACAGAGAAATACCTCGATGAATGCATCGGGAGCATTCTCTCGCAGAGCATGACCGATTTCGAGCTGCTGCTCATCGACGACGGATCGACCGACGGTTCGGGCGCAATCTGCGACCGTTACGCTGAAAAGGACAAACGCATCCGCGTATTCCATATCCCCAACGGCGGCGTCAGCGCGGCCCGAAATCTCGGACTGGACAACGCACGGGGCGAATTCGTGGTCTTCGTGGACTCCGACGACCGGGTCACTCCGGACCACCTCCAACAACTCGCCGACAGCAATATCGGAGAGGACGGAGTCGCCTTCACGAACCTGTTCGAAGAGCGTCCCGCAAGCGGCAGGCACCCCAACGGACACACCCGGATTTATGCGATACCGGATTGCCGGGTCACGGGCGGCCGGGATGCCTGCATGCCCGTACTGGCGCAGCTGCTGCGCAGACACTGCCTCGGCTGGACCTGCAACAAAATGTTCTCGCGCGCCACGATCGAACGGCACGGCCTGCGCTTCGACCGCAGCATCCGATACGCCGAAGACGAGATATTCACGGCCCAGTACTGCGCCCATATCACCCACCTCGTCAGCAACAGCAACCCCACATACCATTACCGGTACGTCCCCACGAGTCTGCTGCGCGGAAAGATAGACCCGATGATGCTGATGCGCATACGCCGCTACATCCACGAACAGTACAAGTCGCTGGGCTACTGCGACGAGATACTCTACCTCACGACCCGGACGCAGTTTTCGCGCCTGCGCCGCGAACTGCGCAGGACCAAAGGCTGGAACGCAGAGCTAGCCAACGAGTTGGCGCAGGGCATACTGGACAACTGGAAGTTCTACCGCGCCTACGTCCGTTCGGAATTCCGCAAGGGATTCTACGACACGAAAGCCCTGTGGATCGCCCGGCTGAGCTGCATGATAAACTCCCGGCTATGGGTCAAGCTGGTCATCAAGGGACTGCACATATAACATATACAAACGGCAAACGCCGCATCCGAGGGATGCGGCGTTTCGTTTTTCGCACGCAATCAGCGGCGGAACATCTCCAGCAGCGGATAATAGCGCATCTGACGGCGAAGCTTCCACTTCCGGATCAGATTCAGGGGCTTGCGCTTCAGTCCCGCATGGCCGCGGGCGATATAGTCGTCGACGGCATCCAGCACGCGCGCCGAACAGCGGCAGTCGCGGTGCGGCTCATGGTGCATCGTATAGGCGCGAATCTCGCGCATCAGCTCTTCGGGCCGGGAGAGCGCCCGCTCCAGCGCCGGACCGACCTTTTCGGGACGGTCCACGTCGATCAAATGGGGGCCGGGATGCGAATTGCGGAAGGTGACGACGGGTTTGTCGAGGAACATGAACTCCAGAATGATCGACGAACTGTCGCACAACATCGCGTCGGCTCGCTGCAGGAGCGGCATCTTATCGGGTCCCTCGAAAAAGGTCACGTTGTCGTTTTCGGCGGCGATGCGCTTGTATCCGGCGATGATATCGGGATCGGTCAGCTTCGGATGGAAGGTGATGATCCAGTCCCACGGCTTGGTTTTGGCCAGCAGCTCGATCTCCTTCATCAGATGGGGCGCAGAACATACATTGCGCGTAAAGGTCGGCGGATAGAGAATGACGGGCCGGTCGTTGCGGGGCCTGAGCTGCGTTTCGGGTGAAAAATAGGTGTCGGCTTTGGGCCAGCCGGTCTCGTAGACCCGGAAAAACCCATATTGCCGCTCCAGCTCCTTGAAATAAGGCGTACTGCTGGGACCTTGCGTGCAGTAGATGTCGAACCAGCCGCGCACGGTGAAATGGTCGTCGATCGCCTCGATGCGTTTCTGAATGGCATAACCGTGGAAAAGCGCCACCTTCACGCCCGGAAAGAAATCCGGAATGTAGTTGCCCGGCGCGAAAACCGCGACGGGATTGTAATCGACGGCTTCGCGGATCGTTTTCAGATGCACTTCGCCCTCCTCCAGCGCAACCGGACAATCCGCTTCGATAAACCACGCCGCAGAATCGCCGCGGCGGCGGATTTCATGCTCCAGCGGCCGCAGGATCGAGTAGGCATAAGGCAGGGTAACGAACAAAAGGTACTTTTTAGGTTCCATCGGTCATATAGTTTTTAGATATCCTCAAGCTATGTAATTCTTCACCGCTTCGGCAATCCGCTCGCCGTCGAGAGCCGCCGAGATGATGCCGCCGGCATATCCGGCGCCTTCACCCGCCGGGAAAAGCCCGGCCGTTTCGGGGTGCATCAGCGTCGCAGGATCGCGCGGAATGCGCACGGGCGAAGAGGTCCGCGACTCCACGCCGACCACGACGGCTTCGTTGGTGACGAAGCCGCGCATCCGGCGGCCGAAGGTCGCAAGTCCCTGCCGCAGTCCCTGCGCGATGAATCTGGGCATCCACCGGTCGAGCCGCGAAGGGACGATCCCCGGAATATAGGAAGTTCTGGCAAGCGACGCGCTCGCACGCCCCGCGACGAAATCGGCGACACGCTGCGCCGGAGCGATCTGACGGTCGCCGCCGTGCCGCCGCGCCAGCTCCTCGAACTGCTGCTGGAATTTCAGCCCGGCCAACTCGCCCCATTCGGCGCGCAGGTGTTCGAAATCCGCCGGCCGCACTTCGGTCACCAGCCCCGAATTGGCATAGGGCGACGTGCGGCCGCTGGGCGACATGCCGTTTACCACCGACTGGGCGGCATCGGTCATGGCGGGGACGATGAATCCGCCGGGGCACATGCAGAACGAATAGACGCCGCGGCCGTTCTCCTGACTCACGAGCGAATAGGCCGCCGCAGGAAGGTATTCGCCGCGGGTTTCGCAATGATACTGGATCGAGTCGATCAGCGCCTGCGGATGTTCGATACGCACGCCCATGGCGAAAGCCTTGGCTTCAAGGCGCACGCCTTCCCGGTGCAGCAGTTCGTAAATATCACGGGCCGAATGTCCCGTAGCCAGCACCACGGCCGCACCTTCGACGAGCGTCGCGCCACACCATACGCCCCGCACCCGGCCGCCTTTGATTTCGAGGTCCGTCACCCGGCTGTTGAAAACGAACCCGCCGCCGGCATCGAGGATCGTCTGCCGGATGCGCTGCATGATACGCGGCAGTTTGTCGGTGCCGATATGCGGATGGGCCTCGTAAAGGATTTCGGGCGTCGCGCCATGGAAGACAAGCGTCTGCAGCGCCTTGTTATAGTCGCCGCGCTTCTTGCTGCGCGTAAAGAGCTTCCCGTCGGAGAAGGTCCCCGCGCCGCCCTCGCCGAAAGCGTAGTTCGAATCGGGATCGACATCGCCGTTGCGGTTGATCTGCGCGATATCGACCTTGCGGGCCGAGACGTCGCGGCCCCGTTCCAGAATCACGGGCCGCAGGCCCAGCTCGATCAGCCGCAAAGCGGCGAAAAGCCCAGCCGGACCCGACCCGACGATCACCACTTCGGTCCTCCCCGCGACCGACGGATAGTCGAAATGCACGGGCGCGGGCCGGGGTTCGCGGTCTGCATAGACCTCCAGCGACAGGTTCACCTTGGGCTGCCGCTGCCGGGCGTCGATCGACCGTTTGACGACCCGCACCAAAGCGATATCCTGCTCCGGCATGCCCAAACGACGTGCGGCGAGCGACGTGTAATACTTCGCATCGGCAGCCTGCCGGGGTGTCAGGACGAGTGTGATATTCTGCGGCATAATCGGGTAAAATTATCTACAAAAGTAAATAAAAAAGCCTTATAATCCCCGCCCCGGATTGCGATTTGTGAATTTTTATATACCTTTGCACATACCGAGCGGATATGGTGTAATTGGTAGCCACGTCAGACTTAGGATCTGATGCCTTACGGCGTGGGGGTTCGAGTCCCTTTATCCGCACAAAGGAGCCTTTTTCCGAGGCTCCTTTTTTGTTGCCCGTCCGGTGCAAAAAGAGGAAAACCGACTGTATATCATCATTTTGCAAAGGCTTCGACCGATTCCCCGAACCGGAAGCGGAAAGCAAGCCGGAGAAAACCGTTGGGTGGCAAAAAAGTGGGCAGAGCCGATTTGGACTTCCGAAAACGGGATTGCCACCTTTTTAGCCCGCAATGCATTGTTCTGCTGCACTTTACACCGCAATAAAGTTTCCTTGCAGACGTTTTGTCAATCCTTAAAATGTCACGAGTTATGAGACAGGAAACTTTTACCATCCTTTTCCTGATGCGAAAAGGAAGACCGAAAAAGAACGGCTTGGCGTCGGTTTACGCCCGCGTCACCACAGGCAGTCTGCGGCAGGAGTTCTATTTCCATTGCGAGGGCAAGCCCGAATTGTGGAACCAAAAAAAGGAACGCATGATGGGCACGAGCCGGCTTGCGCAAAAAGTCAATGAAATGCTCGACGAGTTCCGTGTACAGATTTTGGACATCCGTTCCAAACTGCTGGCCGAGGGCTATGCGGCCAATGCCGCGCAGATCAAACAGCACTACCTGAACCCGACGTGCAACACGATGATGCTTATTGCGGGCCTTACCGACTATGTGAAGCGGCGGCAGGCCGAAGTGGGCGTGCGCATCACGCAGCGCACGGCAGACAAGTACGAGCGGCTGCTGCGCTATCTCAAACAGTATCTCGCCCAACGCGGCAAAGCCGAGGACATTCCCGTCGAACGGATGAACTACGAGTTTCTGGACGGCTTCAACCTCTTCCTGCAAACCGCCCACCGCTGCCGCCACAACGGGGCGGTCGCCGTGATGGACTGTCTGCGCAACTTTGTCCTCTACTGCCTGCGCAACGAGTGGATCACGAAAAATCCGTTCCGCTACTACAAACTCAAAGAGGACGAGGTGCAGGCCAAAGAGCACCTCACGGCGCATGAACTGGAACTGCTGACCCGCAAGGAGCTCGACCGCCGGCTGGCCCGCATCCGCGACGTCTTCGTCTTCTGCTGCCTGACGGGGCTGGCATTCGCCGACGCCGACCACCTGCGGCGCGAGCACCTCTCGCAGGACGACGAGGGACGCTGGTGGATTCACAAGCCCCGCGAGAAAACCTCCGTGATGAGCCGCATCCCGCTGCTTCCGGCCACGCTCGAAATCCTGCGCCGCTACGAGCACGACGAAGTATGCGTCGCACGATCACGGGTGCTCCCCACGCCGAGCAACCAGAAGATGAACGCCTACATGAAAGAGATCGCGGCCGTGTGCGGCATCGACAAGGTGCTGACCACCCACTGCGCTCGCCACACCTTCGCTTGCATGGCCGTCGAGTACGGCATGCCGATCGACGTACTGGCCAAGATTCTCGGCCACTCGAACACCAACATGACGCGCCATTACGCCAAATTCTCCGAGACGGTCATTGGCCGTGAGATGGAGGCGTTCGGCGAGCGGCTGGCATCGGCTACTTGATACCTGAAAGGATTCGGCCAAAAGCGCCCCTCGGATGAGGGGCGCCGACGCCTATCGCTGGCTCTCTTCAATCAGAGAGTTGCGCAGCAGATCCAGAAACCGCGTCAGCCGCAACTTGCGGTTGATGACCCCACGGCGGCATTGGATGGGGTTGTTGATGCGGACATTGAGCATCCACGAGAACAACTCGACCAACTGTTCCACATTGGCACGGGTACCGTCGATACGCCGTCCCACGCCGGCACTATGCAACGCCGTAATCAGCTCCATGAGGTCCGTCGGCGTGAACGGCTCGGCCAAATAGAGCGCCGAGCGGGGTTTTTCGGGTTCCCGCAACCGGTCCAAGACCGCAGGATGCTCGATACGCAGATGGACCATCCGCATCTCAAATTCCAGATGTGAGACGGCACCTTCCCAAAGAGCGACAAGCGCCGCCGGACGCCGTTCCTCGCAGGAGCGCAGCCGCACGAACCGGTTCCGCGCACGGGACAGGGCGTGCAGCATGTCGAGCGGAGCGCACTGTTCCGACGCCACGAGACGCTGCACGCTCCCGACGAAACGCGCATACGAGGCTTTCAAACGTTCAGTATCGCACTGCCCGGAGTTGTTTTCCAGCGACGTGCACAACAATTTCATAAAATGGCTGTTCTCCAAAAAACGCAGATTCTTTGACGGATTCTTCTTATTCTTATGAGTTTTCATTTTTCAAGATTTTTCAGTTTTACGTTTCTGTCTTATAATTCCATATGTGCAGAGTTGCAGGGCGGCCCCCGCGAACGGAAGGAGCCGTCACGACAGAAAACGGCAAGCCCCGAAGTTTCGGACTCCGGGGCTCGGTAACGGGCAGGCAAACTCAATCCTGCTTCATATTGCAAGCGATGCCGGAGACGCAGATCGCTCCGTTTCATCGCCGCCGTACTGCTCTGAGCTTTGACGACGGCGGAGGATCAGCTCCGGAAAGTTGCGGCGGATGAACCCGCCCAGCGAATTGTAATTCAGCCCCAGCCGCCGGGCGATGGATTTCAGTTCCTCGCCGGTGGTTTCGAACAGGTGCAGGGCCTCGGCGTATTTCTCCATGCTGCGCCGCGAGACGCTGCGGCCGTTCGATGCGCGCATCATACCCTGACGGGCATACAGTTCCGGCTCGTGCTCTTTGAGGTACTGTCGGAAGACCTCCGGATGCAGCCCGAACTCCGCGGCAATCTCCGACGTGGGACGGTTCTCCGCACGCAGCCGCTCGATGGCCGGAGCGTATTTGGCAGCCGTGGGTTTCTTGTACTGCTTGGTCTGCGAAAGGCTCGCACCCTCCCGGTACTCCGCACCCCGGCGGGCGAAAACATCCTCCCGGTGCCACGTTTGCAGGTAGCTCGTAAATGCGAACGGGTTCAATCCCAGTTTCTCAGCGATCTCTTTAATCGTCATGGCCGTATTCCGGTAGAGCCGCACCGCCTCCCGGTAGCGTTCACGGCTTCCGGCCGTCGGCTCGTGGCGCCGTCCGCTGCCGGTGACATGTCCTTTTCTTTTCTGTGTCTTGGCACGCTCGCGCAACTCGCTGCGCCTCTGCTGCAAATCCTTGTGATAGAAACACACGTGCTGGCGGAGCCCGGTAAAGGAGACCCCGCACCGCTCGGCGACCTCCGGAACGGTCATCTCCGTCGTGCGAAGCAGTTTGACGGCGGCGGCATACTGCTCCCGGCACCACGGACGAACGCCCCGCTGCTGGTTGTCGGCAAGACCCAGCCGTTGCCGCTCCCGTTCGCGGCGTTCGAGAAGTCCCGGACAGTGCGCACGAAGCTGATTGCTCAAACCCGTAGGGTTCAGTCCGAACAGGTGCGCGACCTGCGATACGTTGTATTCGATATACTTTGCATCGCCGCAGGCCGCGATCGCGTCGCCGTACTTGGCACGGGCCGACGCAGTCTGGCCCCGACATCCCCGCAGGCGCGTACGCGCGGCGTCCGACACCGAAGGGACCGCTACGCCGTGGCGCGACAGCAGCAGGTCGCGGCGGTACTTGTACAGATAGCTCCGGAACCCCGCATATGATACACCGCACCGGGCGCAGATCGCACGAACGTTCAGCACCGTAGAACCGTACAGCCCGACAGCCTCGCGGTACTTTTCCGCGGTCTGAGGATCGGCGTCTCCGGTTCCGTCTCCCTTTTTATGTGCCTTGACGGGAAGATCCATTTACAGAGCATTAATCTTGGACAGGACGCACTGCATAACCGCAAGCACGGGCATCTCGCCTCCCAGGCAAAACGCTGGTTTCCGACGTAATCAGACTAAAACTGTACCCCTGAGTAAAACACCCTGCCGACCAGCAAGCGAAGGCAGTACCGATTCCAGTTCCTACACCAGTATCCCTGCGATAGCCCGAAGCTGGAAAAAAGATTGTTCCACCGGATGTATCGTAGCTGCCTTTACCCGTCATTTTATTGCAGTAAAACTCCCATCCGAATTTATTGGCAATATCGGCTGACGAAGTATAGGGCGAATTGTAGTACGTACTCATGAAGCCATTTCCGTATATATCACTGCCGTCATACGTGAACCCCGTAAACGCACGCGAAGCCGGTAAATGATAGCCTGCAGGCGAGGGATCGTAAATGGTTTTGACGACGGCATCATCGTTGATCTCAGTCTTGGCGGTATTAGCGCTCCAAAGATTATAATATGTGGTGGCACACCAAGCACCTAACGACTTAGTATAGTGCACATGTGGATTCTGTATGGCCTCCCCGATGGATACTGGCGCCGAGAGTGCCGCAAACGAATAACTGACAGAATAGCAAGGTTTTATTTGGACAGATTCATTACCTTCCTGTATAACTGTCATTATAGGGTCCTTGCGTCCGAACTGGAAATAAGGATTATTGCCAGTAATCCTGATCGCATACGATGTTTGGGAGAGCGTTATGACTTGTGATGCACCGGTTATTGTCTGCGTGAAGCGCACCTTCAGGCTGCGGGCATCATAGGTTCTGTTTGCGGCGTCGCACCAGCCGATGTTTACAGGCATCATCCTATACTGGACGTTTTGGTAATTGGTTACGGTTTTAATTCCATCGCCGAGTTTATAGTCAGTCACCCAGATATGCCAGCTCCACATGATCTGACCGCTGTCGTTTCTTACAGCGATAATGACATTCCCCTGTCTGATTGTGGCCGGATTTACGACAAACGTGATATTGTGTTTATCCGGGGAAAGCGCTATACGGGTTACCAGATCTTTTTCGTCCTGCCAGACCAGCACGGCATCTTTCGGTGTACAGTTTGCATTATTGTAGATATAGGGATCGGTGATAGGTGCATCGAGGTGGTTTACGAAGGTCTTCAGCACGTAATTCCCGCTGGCTCGTGAGGTGTAAGCCGAAGAATTGGTCGTCCCATCCTTGACGGCATTGCCGTAGACCAGCGGCAGGGAGTAGGTGCCGGGAGCGTTGATAATATAGCAGTTCGCCGTGTTCATCGGCGTTGTGCCGCCCTTGGTAGAAAGGTCATACGTGCCGCTGACGGGAGCTGCCGCCATCAATACATCATTATGCGGATTGGAAACACGGCTCGTCTGGGCTGTGACCGCAGCCGAGAACGTCATGGCTGACGTACCGCCGTTGCCGCTCGCGGTAAAGGCTGTGAGCCATTCCGGACGGGCGATCACGTTGTAGCCTCCGCTGCCGTCATCCTCGACGAACTCGGCAGTCCACGGCACAGCCACGGTTTTCGTGATGTCACCGGGGCGGGAAACCGTGGCATAGCTGGTGACCGAATAATCTTTACTGCCCCCGACATAGGTGAAATCGGCAGGAGCGGTTACCGTAAAAGTCGGAACGACGGAGATGCTCGTCGTGGAAATCCGGTAGGTGACGGTCTTGCCCATCGGCCATTGGCTGCCCGCAATGGAAGCCGTCAGCGTGCGCAGCGTATTACTCAATTTATCCGTATAGACGATTTCTATCGTGGCGCCGGCCGGAAGTGTCTGCGGCAGCAACATAAAAGTAGCCTTGGCCAAAGTTATTTCCTGATCGGCGGAACCGTCCACATTGACCGAGCACGACTGCGAAAAATTAGCCGTCTTGCCGTAATCGCTCCACGCTGGGGTACCCATCGCCAGCGTTGCAGAACCGTAAACGCCCTTGAGCGTGATTTTCATGATCTTGCCCGCCAGCACGTCGTCGCCCGTGACGAATCGCACGGCGGTAAGCACATGGCCGAAAGGCAGCAACGCGGTTGCGGAGGTATTTCCATCCATTGCGGCAGGAGCGGCCACCAGCAGGTCATTTTGGCTGGCGACGGCTGCCGGAACCGTATACCTGATCGTCGGGGTTCCGGCCTTCGTCTTGTCCGAGAGCACGATGCCGCTCCCGCCATAGGGGGCATAGGCGAAGAACCGGACTTTCCGGCCGCCGGTCGGCCAGAAATAATTCGTCGTCCAGCCGGATGCCTTCGTTACTTCGACATTATACATATAGTCCATCAGGCAAGAAGTTTCGCTCCACGATCCGGTATAGGCCGACGCCAACACGCCGAACGATTCGTAGAAAGTGTCCTCTTCGACGGGCGTGGCACGGGTCTGAGGCACTTCCGCGTCCGACCGGTCCGATTCGATGCCGTCGGTAACCGTCGCATGCAGGAAGAGCGTGTCGGCAGCCGGAAATTCCCCCCCCCCTCGCAAAATGAAAATATCCGGGTGCAGGAGCGTCGTGCTGTCCGTTGCGTCCCCGGCAGAGCGGCTCTGCGACGGGGTCTGCCAGCCGTGCGTATCGACGACCTCGAAGCGCAGCATAGGACCCGAAAGGGCGTTGTCCGCCGTCGGGTCTTCCGAGCAGGCGGAGGGCAGAAGCAGGACTGTTGCCGTGGCCGCAGCAAGAAGATTATTGAATGAAAAGATGGAATTTTGCGATTTCATAATAGGTCGTTTGCATGCGTGAAGAACTTATTCCCCGACGAGACGTACCCCGCAGGCGAAGGAGCCGCCGTCTGCGGGGCGTTCCCACAGCCATGTCGGGCTGTCTGGGCATGGTAACCGGCGCATAAAGTGTCAAAAAGTAAGGCTGCCATCCGGACCGCTATAAATCCCGGATACAGCGCACACGGGAGTTAGCAATCTTAGGGTATTTGCCGCCCGTTTCGCCGCTGTCAAACACCACGTACCACGCGTTGCTGCTGTCGGAACTGGACTCGGTAGCCGACCAGTAGCCGGTGCTCATGGCGGAGAGATCGAAGGTACCCAACTCGTTGCGATAGACATATATCAACCGAAGCTCCCGGATCGTAGGCAGCCGCCAGCCGGAAGGACACAGATTGACGGCGTCATCCCACGTTGCCGAAGTATCGACATCGGAAGCGGCCACCTCGAATTTGGCGGCGAAACGGTTATTGGCTGCGTCCAGCTCGTTATGGGAGGGCGTGCTGTCCCAATTAGGATGGATCAGGCTGGACTTTACACCATCCGCACCCTCCCGGCAAACAATGATCTTACCGTCCTGAAGGTAAGGATATTGTTTCTTTTGAGCATGGCTCGCACTGGCAGTCATCAGAAGCGCGGCAAAAAGCCACCCGCGCAGCGAGAGATTCAGTATATTTTTCATTGCTATCATTGATTTCATTATTTTAAGTCGCGTTCGCATCCAAACTCCCCTCCGGACCGCTATATCCCCCTGACACAGCGCACAAAGAGGGTGCTACTTTTAGCGATGTAGGTGTCTGTCGAGACGCCGTCGCTAAAAGACACGTACCACGCATTGCTGCTGTCATACTCAGTAGCCGACCAGTAATAGTTGTCGTAAAAACCGTTACTTGCAACTTCCCACGTATCGCGCATGCAGTAGATGATCTCCAGTTCGGCCATGGTCGGCAGCCGCCACCCCGGAGTCTTGGCACATTCGAGCAGGGCATCCTGCCATGACATGAGCATTGTGCTCGCATTGGTCTTGGCATAGACGAACCATCCGGTCCGGTTGTCGGTGTAATCGTAAAAATCGGACGAAGAGGTCAGCGTCTCCTCGGTACCGACCGTGACGCGGGCGTCCATTTCGTTCAGCCCTTTGATGGTAGCCGTAACGGTATAGTGCGTGTTCCGCAACACGTTATAGTCTTTGACAGCATCGCTGCCCAAGTAGATGCGGTATATGTTCCCGGTATATTTATACCCCAAGTCGGAGGTATAATCGCCGACGATCTCTATGTAGGTGGCGTAGTTGCCCTGACCCTCGGCGCCGCCCAGAGCCGTTGCGGCAGTCTTCTGCGTTTGGTCGGTGGCCGAGCCCGTGCCGCGCCCGTTCTCGGGCAGGTAACACCACCCGCACTCCTTGGCCGTGGCGGTGAGCGTCTTGTCTTCCGGGGTCAGATCGGCGAATTCACCGATAAACCCTACCGAGGTAGCGGGATAACAATCCGCTTCCGATGTCCCGGGGTCGAGCTTGGAAGTGTCACGGAAGGGTTGCAGCGCCATGGGTGCGTTATAGACCTTGACGCTCGTTGGCACGAAGCTGCCGCCGGGAATATCGGCGGCCAGTTTGAAGGTCACTTTTGCCACGGCACGTTTCATGGCAACGTCTGACACAGAGGCCGAGGGCTTGCCTGTATAACAGCCGCACATGGGCAGCGCATTTCCCGGAGCGAGGCTGGCTTCGTTCGTGACCGCCAAGGTCTTCGATTCCACGTCGGCCAAAGTCGTGACATCGCTATAAAGCGTATTGTCGCCCGTATTGGCGATAAAGTAGAGGCTGCTGTCCGAGGTTTTGATGATCTTCGCCCTGACCTTATAGGAGGTTCCCCAACTGGTCACCGTCGTAATATACTGCGGCGTTTGCAGGAGCGCCGTACCGTCGGCGTTGAACTGAATCACCCACAGGTCCTTTATCCTGTTTTCGTCCACGCCGCTCACAGCGCGCGTATCCATCGCCACCTCGCCCATAGACTCAGGCGAGAGGGTGATCTCCATGGGCTGACCGTCTGTCGGACCGCCCATCCCCTCTGTCGGCTCCTTGGAGCAACCGCCAAGAAGCAGGGCCGCAGCAAACAGCCATGTGCCCGCCACGTGGCAGGCCCGCATTCCCTTGTTTCCTATTTTTGTCTTTTCCATATCTCGTTTTTTATCTGTTCCATATGTCTGTCTCCGAACCCGGCCCTCTGTGTATGACCGCCGCCGGCGAAAAGGTTAAGGCGCCCCAGCTAAAGGTCCCTGACGCAGCGCACATAGTAGCGGCGGGACCTGTAGCTGTTGTCCGGGAGGTTGAAGTCGAAGCCCATGCTCCATGCACCATCCGCATTGTAGTCGGTGTTGTAGGTAGCCGACCAGTAATTTGCGGCAAGCAGATCGACGGCGGTAAGTTTTTTTTGGAGTCTCATATTTGAGATCAATTGCAGTTCTCTTATGGTCGGCAGCCGCCACATACCCTTGTCGCTTTGGTCCGGTTCTTCGCTGTACTGGGCGCAGGCCAAGTAACCGTTGGAGTTGTAGGTGGAATGCTTCATACCCGAAGCCTCGTACCACGTCATCCGCTCGGAAGAACCTTCCTTGCCTACGGCATTGGCCTTGGCCACCATGAACCTCTGACCGAAGGTATTCAAGCCCGAAGTATTGGCATTCCAGGTTTCCTCTATATAGATTGGAGTCTGCGTCCACGGCCCGTGCAGGGGATATCCCTGCGCAAAGCCGTAGCGGTCCTGCATGACGATCGTATTACCGTCGGATACATAGGGATAATCGTTAAGGCTGGGGTTGTTGCCATTCTCGGCATCCCATTCGGACAGGGTAATCTCCATGATTTCCGCAAAGGTCGCGGTGATCGTATAGGCTTTGCCTTTTTCGAGGGTGCAAGACAACATGCCGTTAAAGGGCGATTTCAGCTGAATACCGTCGACTACGAGATTAATCTCCAGTGAGAGCGTCGCACCGCTCAGGGGCAGGACGACCGAAGGAGTCTTCTGGGTAGCTGTCGTTCCACTGACGGTAAAATCGTAGCTGTAAAAGTCGAGTCTCTGCGTTCCGGACGAGGCGGGAGCTATGTCCCCGCCTACCGTCACGCCACTCTTGGCCGCAGCCAGCCCCTTCACCTTTAAGGACAGAACAGACAGACTGGTCGAACTTATGTAGTCCTCTTTGCGAATCACGAAAGTCAACCGGGCGCATTTGCGCTGAAGCTCGTTCAGCGTAATCGCATAAGGGGTGGTTTGGATAGGGATCGTCCCGGTCGTCTTGTCCGAGGCGGCATAGTCCACTCCGTTGGCGATGGCGGTCGCGAGCTTCGTCTTGTCCGCAGCCAGCGGCAGGGCGGGTGATACGGCATAAAAGTCGTAGGTGCCGGGGAGGAGCGTCATAGCCCAATCAGGCAGATCGGCGGTCTTGTTGCCGTTGGCGTCTACCCTGCACGGTACGAGCTTTGTACCGTTCCAGTAGTAGGCGCATTCGTTCGCGTAGTTTTCCGTCGCGGGGTTCGAATCACCACTTTTGTAGGCGATCACCCGCACGGTAGCGCCCGAAGCGAGGGGGGCTCTGGTGACGGGCAACACCTTCTCGATACCCTCTACCGAGAAGTCGAGGGCGACCTGCCCCGAAGGACCGTTCATACCCTCTGTCGGCTCCTTGGAGCAACCGCCAAGAAGCATGGCCGCTGCGAGCAGCCATGTACCCGCCTCGCGGCGGGCCCGCACTCCCTTGTTCTTTATTCTTGTCTTTTCCATTATATCCTTTGTTTATCTCTCCTTTGTTGCGTATTCCGTCATTCCTTTCGGCATCCCGCCCTCGTGCGACCGCTACCGGGCAGGTGCGCTAAAGGTCCCTGATACAGCGAACGCTGTTGTTGGCATTCTTGGAGTATTTGGTCCTGCTGCCGGTGTCAAGCCTCAGCTCCCACGCATCGTCGCTGACGAAAACAGCCTCGGTAGCCGCCCAGTAATAGCCGGTTCCGATGTCGCTCACGGCCGTAAGGTCGCCTATCTTACTATATATCAGCCCCAGTTCCCTTATGGTAGGCAGGCGCCATGTACCGGCATCATCCGAAGCCTGACTGTATGCTTTGCAGTTGATTTGGGCGTTCTGCCATGTTGTTGATGCCGGGGCTCTTTTCGAAGCGACCTCGAACTTCCGACTGCAGGTATTCAATCCCGAAGCGTTGGAATCCCATGCGTCTTCCGCATGAGCGGGAGTTGCGGTCCACGCCTCGTGGGTAGGATACCGTTTCGGGTCGGCCTCGCCGAGGTCATCCGAAACCACGATCGTATTGCCGTTTATAACTTTCGGATAGGTATTCAACTCTCCATCCGTCACCCAGTCGGCGATTGTGACGGTTGGATCTACCTCCACGGCTAACGGCGAGAACCGGACATATAATCTGACCGCTTCGCCGGCCAGATAGGCCCGGCCGGGTGCAAAAGCTTGTTTGGGCCTGTGCGCTCCAGCAGATAACTGGAGCTTCAGTTGGTAGTTCTTGCTGTCCTGCGGGACGATCATCACCGGATCGCCGAATGCGACCGCATTGTCTTTACCTTCGGGAATCTCCAGCGGCGTGGCATTGGCCAGGGCGAACGGCGTTTTGCCGCCGTCCGTGCCGCCAACGGGCGCCGACGCTTCGGTCACACCGGACAGTTTCAGCGTACAAACGGCGTTCTGGTCGAGCAGCTGTACGGACCTCAATTGTCCCCACTGTGCCGATACTCCGGGGTCGGCATAGACGTACACCTGCACTTGCGCGAGGGCATGGCCGAACTCAATAACCGGCATAGCCTCCGTCTTGCTGCCTGTTCCCAGCGGTGCGGTGAGGATGTCCCGGCTGCCGTCGATGCTCCAGCTCACAGTCCCGGCTGCGGCATCGTAATAGCCCTTTCCCGATGCGTCGCCGACCGCCGTCGCCCCGCCGGGATACCAGCCCGCCATGCGGGTTTTAAGGCCGTTGGTCTGGTAATACTGACTGGGATCGAACGTCAGCGGTTGTTCCCCGCTGCCGCCCGTGCGGACGGCTTTCAAGGCTGCTGTACCGTAAGCGCCCCACACACCTGCGCTGCGCTCGTCCGAGCGCGCGAACCACATATCCATCTCCTGCAAAGGATCAGCAGTCGAGCGCGTGAGTGTTCCCTGCGCGGAAACCGAGACCGGAAGCCCGCTCCGGGGCGTAATCTCCACCCGGCAGCCGTCCGTGCCTTCGTCGGCGGACTCCTTGGAGCAACCGCCAAGAAGCAGGGCCGCAGAAAGCAGCCATGTGCCTGCCGCGAGGCGGGCCCGCATTCCCTTGTTCCTTATTCCTGTCTTTTTCATATATCTGTATTCATCTCGCTTTTTATCCGTTCCATATATTCGTCTCCGAATCCGGCCCTCTGCGTATGGCCGCCGCCAAAGGGTTAAAGGACCGAAGGGTTAAGGCGACCCGCAGGGCCGCTAAAGGTCCCTGACGCAGCGCGTGAGGTTGTCTTTCATGCTCCAGCCGTTGACATTGTTAGCGAACCCGGTGGAGAAGGACACGCAGAACGCCAAGTTTTTGCTTACAGAGTATTCGGTGGCCGAGCAGTATTTCTTAGTGGGTATGACAACGGCAAGCTCGGCTTGCATATCGTAGATCAATTTCAGCTCCCTTAGAGTCGGCAGCCGCCACGTACCCTTGTCGCTCTGGTCGGAAGCCTCGCTGTACTGGGCGCAGGCCGAGTAACCGTTGGGGTTGTGGGTGGCATGCGTCGTACCCGAAGCCTCGTACCAGGTAATGGATGTCGCACTGCCACCCTTGCCTTTGGCATCGGCCTTGGCCACCATGAACTTCTGACTGCAGGTATTGAAGCCCGAATCGTTACCATCAAAGTTTCTCTCCGCATGGGAGGGAGTTACGGTCCACGGCTCGTGGGTGGGGTACAGGACGGGGTCGGCGTTGCCATAGGCATCCACTACCACGATGGTGTTGCCGTTGATGCCGTAAGGATAAGTTATGGGCTTTGTCTCCATATCGGTTTCACCTCCGTCTTTCCATTCGGCTACTACCGAGGCCGTGGCCGTGATCTCCTCCCGATGGAAGGTCAGCGTCACCTTGCAGCTCTGCCCTGCCTGTCCGGCATCATCGCCCGAAAGCGTTATCCGGACATCCGAGAAGACAGCTCCCCCGGCGGCGGCCTCCACCGTGAAGGTCTGCCCCGGTTCGAACATCACGGGATCGCCGGCTTGTGCCGCCGTTTCGGTCATCGTCATCGAACCGTCGAAAACCGGGATTTCGCCCGAACCGCCGAATACCGCATCGCCCGTATTCAAATCCAGCACGGCCGTGGTTTTGGCCCCGGTGATTTTCAGTGAGGTGAGCGCATCGCCGGCCGGAAAATCCCGGTCCCTTTTCACGAAGAACCGGACTTGCTTACACTTGTGGGTAAAGGTGAAGGCGGGCTGTGGCTGGGCTCCGGAAGAGGCTTTGCCCAAACCGGTCACCTCTTTGGCCCACATGATGTCCTGCTGTCCGTCGATGGTCCACGTAACGGTCGGGGCGGCGCTTGCCGTTCCTGCCGCATAGCCGCCGGTGCTGACCGGACTGTAAGCGTAGAAGTAGAGTTTCTCCGCACCGGGCGGGTAATATCGGGGAGCCGAGAAGCTCAGGACACCCGCGTTATCGGACCTGACCGCCGCGTTGTCGAAGTAAGCGCCGCTGTAATCCGTGGTCGGGGCCGCAGCGCCCTTGTATGCGGTTACGGCGAACAGGTCTTCCGTACCGTTCGGGAATTTGTCACCCGTGACGGGACCGCTCAGTGCACGGCTCATGGAAGAGGCGTCGACGCTCAGGATCGCCGTGGGCACGATGGCCGTCCGCGTGCCGTCCGGAGCAGGTCCTTGCTTCGGAAGGTCCGGAGACCCGTCCTTACCGCACGAGGCCAGCAAGGCCAGCATAAGGATGAAAGATGTGATTTTCGTTTTCATCTTGTCATAATTTTCATAAACCGTGTCACAGAATATCGACATCCGTATCACCGCCATCGGTCCACGGGGTAATGCTTGGCGCGTCCAACAGAATACCGTCGCTGCCGCCCACGGTAAAGCGGTAATGGTATTTATACCCGGCCTCCCATCCTGCCGCGAGCGATGCCGCGGAGAGCGGAGCCTGCACCACATAGAGGTTCTCCGCCGCGGTTTGGTATCGGTAGCCGATTTCGAGCACGAAATCCTCCGTGACGGGCTGAGGCATCATAAGCAGCATATCGTCCGAAGTCACGAAATCGTACGACTGGCTCGCCGCCAGAGCAACGGCCCCCGAACCTTGCAGGGACACCGGCACGGCATAGGGGTTCGTCTCCGTCGAGATGTCGGAGGACGGGGTCCACGTGCCGGCCGCACCCGAACCGGCCCCCGACCAACTGCCCTTGCGGCTCATGCCGTAAATTTTCAGGCTTTCGATCACGACGCGCTCGGAGGCGTCCAGAGCCGCATCCGCCGTTCCCGTTATCGCAATGCCGCAGAGCAGGTGGCGGAATGCGAGGTTCACCGTACGGACCTCGGCGCCGTTCACCGCAGGCCATTTGGCGCCGGGGACGCAGACATGGGGCTCGGTCGAGGCCGCCAGCAGGTCGACGCCCTGCGTCAGGTCGAACTCGGAAATCTCAAGGTGCATCGCATCGCCCTTGTCGAGATCCCGCACCTCGACAGCGACGGGCGCTCCGTCGATCTCGGCAGGGAAGAAAGCCCGGAAATTATGGGTGAAGCCCGGTCTCCAATATTGCACCCCCTCGTAGCTCCACCCGTTATCGGCGGTGTGATAGGTAACCGGCATTCGGTCGAAGAGCGTAACGTATTTCGTCTTGTCGCCCGAAGTCGGGTACATGGCGCACCACACGGCGAAAGCCGCGCCGTCCTGCTGCAAGGATTCCTTGTCGTAAAGCGTGGCGCGCGAACTTATCTCCGTCGTTCCGAAGCGCATGGCGGCCGCATCAGTCGTCGGCCCCGAAAGAGCGTTGTTCGCCGCCGGGTCTTCCGAGCAGGCAGAGGGCAGAAGAATGGCCACCGCTGCGACTGCGGCAAGGAGATTGTCGAATGAAAATCTTCTCATAACTCAAATCTTGGTTTCGTTTGAATCGGCTTTGCGGAACGCACTCCGTTCCGTCTTCAGCGATCGGGAGGGGACAGAAGATGCTTCCTGCGTCCTCCCCGCACGCACCCGCACATTACGCCTCTCAATGCACGTGGTGTTTCTGCAGTCCAACCCCACCCGATCCGTTTGTTCGGCCGCATGCAGCCGAACGGTTCGCTACATTTCGATATCCTCTCCAGCGTCTACCCAATCGTTTACGGTAACTGTAAACTTGATGGCTCCTCCGAAAATATCCCCGCCCGGATTGTCCGGATCGGTAGGATCGGTGGGTTCGGGTTTTTCAGGATCGACCTTACCGGCGCCGTTGGTGAAATCGAGCGTATAAATGTATTTCTTGCCGGCATCCCACTTCGTACCGATAGCGACAGCTACCCAGTCGTATTCGCCGACAGCTTCCGCCGGAAAGACACGGTAGCCGTCCTTGGTCGTAATCTGTACCTTCACGGCAAGGTATGCGCCTTCGGCGTCGTTCGTTTTGTCATTTTCCGAATCCCATGCGGTCAACTCCTGCGGCAGAAGCATGGCATTGTCGCCATCCTTGGCCATGATCGAAACGGCCGTTGCGGTCAGCGTCTTTTCGCTTCCTTCGTAAGTCACCGCACAATTGGTCTTGTCCGCTCCCAGCGTCCATGCGGAGGTTCCGAAATCGAACGTACCCTTCGAAACAGGCTTGCCGATGCGCACACCCTGCACCTTGAACACATATCCCTCGTTGGCATTCTTGGCTTTGAGCTCGATCTGGGCGAGTTGGTGTGCGAAAGTCAGCGCTACGCCGCTCGATTCATTGCTCTTGCTGCCGGTGGCAGTGGCGGTGATAAAATCTTTCTGGTCGGCGATAGCCGCTGCGGGCGAGAAATCGACGAGCGTCTTGCTGTCTTTGCTAAGCGTCAAAGTGCCGCCCAGCTCATCTTTCGACGGCGAGTAAGCGACGAACGAGAGTTCGCTGCCGTCGCTGGGCCAGTAATAGGACGGCGTCGAGGTGAAAAAGGAGCCGTCTTTGGTGAACTCCGCATCGGAGAAATAGTTAGCGCCGTTCTTGTCAAACGCCGTAACAAAGAATTTAGCAATGTTGGCCGTCGTCGTTGCCGTGGCACGGGTCTGCATGGCAGCACGGAAATCGATCGCATTGCCGTGGTTCGTGCTCACCGGTTCGTCCTTCGAGCACGATGCCAGAGCAAGAGCGGCTCCGGCAATCAAAAACATGGATTTTTTCATGATGTTAAAAATTAAAATAAAAGGTTATGTTGATTTTTGCTTCCGCCAAACGGGAAGGATTTTTACATCTCTATATCGACATTTACCGATTGCCAATCGTCGACATCGGGCTGGAAACCGCCGCCGTTGACGATAGGTTTGGGCAGCGGAAGTCCGTCCAGAACGATATGTACGTCGCGCCGATCCGGCGCAGAGTGAATCTGATCCGTCACGTCGTAGGTGTAATACCATTTGCTCTCGTCGGACAGCACCGCGTAGACGGTCAGCGTGTGGGTCTTCCGCGCCGAGGGGCATCCGAAAGCGAACAGCTCGCCCGTAACGGTGCTCTTGTCGGCCGATACGGCCGCATCGAAAGGGATTGTTGCGCCCGTCTTGCAGGTCGCGTCGCAGCCCACGCCCGGATACAGGCTCTCGGCCATGCTCGACAGCGAACCGCTGATGCCCGACACGTATTTCAGGTTCGCGGCGTTGCGAATCTCGACCGTATAGCGGCAGATCGACATCTCCGGACTGAGCGTCACGGTCGGTGTCCCGACCGTCGGTTTCAACTCGACGCTCTCCGCGCAATCGCTCCAAAGCATGTCGGGAGGCAAAATCACCCGTTCACTCTCCGTACCGTCGACACGGGGCACGCCGTCGGAGAGCACGCCTAAAACGGAGAGCCCCGACAGCATATCGGCGGTGCGCGTGGTCACCTCGAAGGTTTCCCGACACTCCGCATTGCGATAGGTGACGTTTTCCGTGTCGCTGTTCAGGCACAGGGCTTCGTAACTCCCGACCGGAACGCGGATCGTACCGCCCCGGCAGTCGGTGAACTCATAGCGCAGAGCCTCGCCGCCGGCCGGGAACAGGTAGAGCGACATGGATTCGGGAGAGGCGTCCGGAGCGTTGCACCAGTCGAAGACCACCTCCACATCGACCGCATCCGAGTGGTCGTAGCACAGGTCCTTATGTTCGCAGGATGTCGCGGCGGCCAGAACAGCGGCGGCCGCTGCCGCATGGAATATCTTTTTCATCGTTTGCCTCCTTTCCGGTTGAAGTTGCCGCTGCCGATCAGCCATACGAGCGAGACCTCGGCTTTCGTGGGTCCGAACCAATGCCGATGCTTCGTCGCCTGCCATACGTAGTGGTTGTCGACGGGCTTATACTCCCAATACTCGCCGCCCAGATAGCCGACGCCGATACCGAAGTCGAGGTTCAAACGACGGCCGATCGGCAGCGCATAGCCGTATTCGAGTCCCACGCCCCAACTCATCTTGTCCCAGAGCGTGCCGCCCGGCTTGCCGCCCAGACAGCCTTTGCCACCCCGCTCGAAGTCGTAGGTCAGCATTTGGCCGTAAAGGCCGATATGGTGTCCCGTAAGCGGCTTTTCCGCGGCGCGGCGGCCGAAGTATCTGCGCACGTCGAGCTCGCCGCCGTAGATGCGCCAATAGTTATGACGCCGGTCATTCTTCCACCATGCATACATCCAGCTGCCGCCGAGCGACCACCCGCGGCCCACGTAGAATTCCGCACCGATGTTGGGCACCAGCGCCGCGTCGTAAAGCAGATTGGTTTTCAAAGACATGTAGAAGGGTTTGCCCTCCGGAACCACAGGCTGTGCGGCGATCTCCGCGGCAGGTTCCGGAGCGGGGGTCTGCCCGACGACGGGGTCAGGGGTCTGGACGGATTCGCAACCCGGCTCCTCTGCAAGCGCCGATTCCGGCTGCGGTTCCAACGCTGGTTCTGGCTGCGGTTCCAACGCTGGTTCTGGCTCCGGTTGCGGGAGAATGCGCCGCTCGATTTCGCAGCTCAGGTGCATGCCGCCGCTCCACAACTGCGGGAAGAAGTGTTCAGCCATGTACCACCACGCACGGCCCCCGCGCAGCAGCCCCAACTGGCGTTTGCGACCGTCAACGACCCTGCCGTCTCGGATAATCCATTCGGGCGTATTGTACAGAATGTTCAGCACCTCGTCGCGGTAAGGCATCTCCGAGGTTTCGACCAAGGCCGTCAGTCCGGCCCAGTCGATGCCCTCGGCATGCGCGTCGAAAGAGACTCCCGGAAATGAAAAACGCTCTTCGAACCATGCGATGATGTTCTTCGCACGATTCTCCGACAGACGCTCGTTCGAGCGGGAGGTACCGTCCGGAGAAGCCGTGCCGGTGACACGGATGCTTTTCACACGGACCAGCGTGTCCCGCTGCAAAGATTCGACATGCGCGGCAAAAGCAGCCAAGCGCACCCCGTTGTCCCGATAGGAAGGCTCCAGAAGCGAATACCCCTGCCGGAAATAAACCTTAACGCCGAGGGTATCGGTATACGGAGACTCCTGAGCCCGAAGAGCCCCGAAGAACAACACCGATATTAAAAACAAGACAGTCTTTTTCATCTGCATCAACTTATTTTACATATGTCGTGTCAATACACTATCATTCGGAAACTTATGACGGTATTGCCGTTATGCGACCTCCGATTTTTCCGCAATGCTCTATTCGCAATAGAGCATCGGCTGTATTTTTAGAAGGAAATGCAGTGATTTACAAGCAGATGAATAGCATACGATGTTTCAGAGTATGCCGCAATGCATTTTATATCGGATTTGAAACGGTATCGATCTTATTCAGATATCATTAAGATGCAGGATTCTGAAACATTGCCGGAACAAAAGCCATAAAAAGCGTCATTTATGGATAATAAATTGTTGCGTCACGATTTATTGCATAGTAACGAAAACCTTGTCACCCCGCGTTGCTGCGAAGACGCGGGGGCAGGATTTGTCGGCAGGAGTCTCAAAAACAGTCGCCCGGTGATATTCTCGCAGAACGAGGATTTCGATATCGCGCACCATTCTATCATACAATACTTTAAGCACATAATCTCCCCGCCGCCCGGAGGGGGGGGGATTTTCGTGACTCCGCCGGTTTCGCAGCGCTGCGTATCGACATGAGTTGCGTCCTTTCGCATAAAAGGAAACGACGGAAGCGGTTGCTGAAACAAATCGGCAGGAACATTGCCGGCAGTCTCCCGATTTCGGCGGAAACCTATGCAAACATAAGTATCGGTACGGCAGTATCCCCCTGTGCAACCGTCAGCCGGGAAACAGATCCCGGCCCCCTTCGGACGACAGCACAAAAGGATTCGCCGCTCGCCGAAAACATGTGCAAGTTATTGCGGATGTGCCGGATATACAAAAAAAGCGGCTGTTTCCTTTCGGAAACATACCGCTCGACACACAGCCGGAGAATCACGGCGAAAGGCCGGTTTTCTCTACCTGTTTTATTGATTGAAATGACTTGGGATGAAACAGAGTATCACAAGGCTATGTAATGCTCTATTGCGAATAGGGAATCGTACGGCAAAGATAGGAATTGGGAAATTATTTTGCAAATTTTCCTCCCTGAAAATGGGCTTCGCCGCAGGTCCGGGACCTACAGCGAAGAGACCGTTTTGTTGACCTGATCGACGACCCGGCGGTCAAACTCTTTCAGATAGATTTGCGTCGTCTTTTCCGACGTGTGCCCCAGTCCCTCACTGATGACCGAAATCGCGGCGCCGGTCTCCTTGGCCAGCGTCGCCCAGCTGTGACGGGCTACATACGCCGTCAGGACGGTGTCGAGACCGCACAACTCCCCGACCCGTTTCAGATTGCGGTTCTCCCGCTCAAGGGCTACACGATAAAGCCGGTACTGCGTCTGTTTGTCCTTCGCATCTTTCAGAACCGGAAAGACCCACTCGGATTCATTGCCATATTTCTCCATCAGACCGGCCAGCTGGGGCGTCACCTCCACATGCAGCCATTGGTTGGTCTTGTGACGGCGATAGCTGATAACGCCCCCGTTGACTGCGCTTTTCTTCAGAAAAACAATGTCGACGAACGGCATGCCCCGGCTGAAGAAACTGAACATGAACAGATCGCGGGCCATATCCAGATGGGGATAGTCCGAAAGGTCTACGTCGGCGATACGGCGCATGGCCTCACGCCCCAAGGCCCGTTTGACGGTATGCTGCGGCTTGGAATGCAGAAAGCGAAACGGATGGTTTGCGGACATCGGGTAGCCGTCGAGCACGGCTTGGTTATAGACCGAGCGCAGATTGCGCATATAATAACAGACGGTATTATAGCACACGCCCCGGCGCAGCAGCCACTCCTCGTAATCACGGATGAAAGCGCCGTTCACATCCGAAAGGCCCACTATTCTCAGGCCGATGAACGACGAGACGGACGACCGTGTGTTGCGCAAGGCCGCGACCGAGCCGAATCGGGACAGACGCTCCCGGTAGGCGATCTGCAGGTCCATATAATGCAGCAGGCTCAGACTGTCGTGCTCGACCTTGTAGCGGAAAACCACATCCGCAACGCTGTAAGTCTCGCGGCGCTGCTCCAAGGTCTCGATATGCCGGCCGATACTTTTCCACTGCTGTCTGATTTCGCGGTTCATGCGCCGCACGTCACGCTCCTGCCGTCGTTCCTCGGACACGAAACGCACCTTGCCGTGCTGTTCGTCGAACTCATCCTCATAAAGCTTGAACGGGCTGTAAATAAGTTTTTTCTGCCTTCGGTGGATCAGCTGAAACACCAGCGGATAGGTTCCGTCGCATCGCACACGATCTTTGTTCAGTTTCAATTTTACGCTTGTCATATACTCCATTCTTTTTTCAATACGGCCGCAAAAATACCGTAAATGAGGATTCGTCCGCCCGGACAGCGGACAAATCGCGGCAACGACATGCCATTAGTATTCAATAAATTATACAAACACCAAGCCGAAGACGAACAGCGAACAATCACTCAGGCCAGATATTCGGAATCGGGCACCTCTCCGCAGGCATGTCAGTCCATGCTCCGGGATATAAAGTCCTCCGCTTATTCGAAAACATGAAAAAACGTGGAGGACACACGGTTAACAACGTGCATCCTCCATGCAAAAAAAACAGTATCCCGTCATAGCCGACGCTTTCGCCACCGTCGCTGGATTCTTTGCTGTTCCTCGAAAGCCCGCACATCGGCTAAGTCCAACAACGTGTCGATAACTCCTGAGACAGGATTTGCGGCATGGGTATGGTTTTGCGGCTCGTGTTTGCGTTCCGCGTGTTGATCTTCTTTTCGGGAGGTCGGGAACAATTCAGTGAAAACACGGGCCGAGAATTCTTTTCCCAGCACCGAACCGTTGGCGACAATGCCATTGGTGTGGTCGATAAACGTTACGCCGTAGATTCTGCCCACGGGGTTGATACGGAAAACAGTGTCGATACCTTCCGCTTTGAGCTGTTGCCGGAACTCGTCCCGTGTGTTGTGCGGGCTCATGGCGTCTTTGACCGTATGGCGCAAATAGTCGAGCGCTCCCGGCTCTTTCAGTTTTTCATTTGATTTTGCATAATACGTTTGCAGGGCTTTATAACCTACGTCTTTCCCTATTTTACTCGACTTGAAGGGCGTGCCTGTTCCATAACCGTCGTCGGTCAAGGCATCGTAGACAATACCCGCATAATTTCTGCCTTCGATCGTTCCCGTGCGTTCCTCGACCGAGACGTTAAACAGTTCCAGCAGCGTGCGGAACTCACCGTAGGAGGAACATTTGTAATTACGCAAGCACGATCTCACAACGGACGAGATCTGCTGTTTGACGTTTCCCGTCCTATAGTCTACTTTCCGAAGATCGGGGGTGTCCCTTTGTTCCTGACCTTTGACCGCCGGATGGAGGTTGTACTTATGTTCCAAATCGCGGGTAATTTCCGCAGAACGACGGGCTTCGAAATCGTGTGGTAGTTTACAGCCTTTCTCATCGACGCGCAACGATACGATGTGGAGATGCTGCCGGTCAATGTCCCTATGCTTGAAGACGATATAAGGCTGGTTTCCGTAACCCATACGTTCCATGTATTCCTGCGCGATGTCCCGGAGCTGCTCGTCGGTCAGCCTGTCTTCCGGCGAGGGGTTCAGCGAAGCGTGGAAGACCGTATTGGTCGTCCGGCGGTTGGCTTCGAGGTACGGCCAAAAGCTATCCATGCAAGTGTCGACATCCATTCGCCCGTGTTTGTCGAACGGTTCCAACATCTTCTGCCAGAAGAGAACCTCGGCTTCATCCTTATCTACCTTCTCCTTGTTATAATGCAAAGCTCCGCCGGGCGAGGAGCCTGATCTTATATTCGCAACCATTCCTTAGCTTGTTTGGCAAGATGCAGAATCTCGATACTAAGGGTCTTCAACTCGCGTGTGCGTTGTTCCAGCATGACGATCTGATGCGGGATCGCGACGTTGGAAAAGTGGGCATTGATAACCTTTACGACCTGATTGTAGTTGTTGGCGAGTTTCCGAAACTGGAAATAAAAGTCGTTCAGCCGGGCGACGAACTGCGTCTTCGACGGATCGCGTTTGATGATTATAAATTCCTCGCTGAAGAGTCGTTTGACGATAAAACGGCTCCGATTATGCTCCGATCCGGTTTTGCAGAGCAGCTCATTGAAGCGGATGTTTTGCTCCTCGTTAAGTCGAAACGAGTATTTATAACTCGGCGTTCGGGGCTTCTTATCGGTCTTGTCTATCAGTTTTCGGTTGGTATCCATATATAGCTTAAAAAAGGGTCGCGACTTGGGAGCGGCCCCGGCCTCGCAGAGCGAGGACCTTTGTCGGACAAAACGCAGTTTGTCGGACAAAGGTACACCTCGCTCCCATCTGGCGATGGGAAAAAGCCACGCCGGAGCATTGCTGCCGAAAGTTTCGGAAGCCCTCCTTGACGGCTCCTGCGGCCGGGTCGGTTCCCGATGCAATATTACAACCGTCTGGAGATGAAAAAAAGCCCGTCGAACGGACTGGAGCGGACTGGGGCGGACACCGGAATTAAAGCCGGATTACAGATAGTATATTGCAGTAACAATAGTTATTTCATTATTTTATTCATAGAACCAATATGAATTGGACAAAAATATTAATGACGTTTTGTTTGAAATAAAACATGAAACCAATAACAGTTTAAATACAGTTGTCGATTAATCATCCAATATTTAGCACATATCATAATGGGAAAATCCGTTCAAAAAGACAAAAACACATTCAAACATTCCTCCAGCAAAGGGGTTGAAGTGGACGAAAACACATTCCGGGAGATGCTCCGTGGACAGGAGTTGCCGGCTAGGGATGTCGCACAAAATGGTCCGAAACAGGATGATGCTGAACCGACGATACGCAATAAGACCGTTGACTCAAAAACCGAACCGCCGGCTCCGGCAGCCGGGACAATACCGGCCGATTCCGGAAAAACTCCTGACAGATCAGGATTCCAGCGAAAAAAGATTTTGCTGCCCGATTTCAAGCAGACGTTTTTCCGTCCCGTAAAGTGTTCCGATGAACGGGCTGCCATATATGTCAGCCTCGAAACCAAGCACAAAATTTCGAAAATACTCCATCTGCTGGGGAATGAGCGCACAAGACTGACAGCCCTTGTCGACAATATGCTGCAGTTCGTGATCGGCATTTACAGTGATGAACTGAATTATCTCCATGAGAAGAAAAATAACAGACGACCGTTTTGAAAAAGCCAAAGCGGAATAGAGCGGATAGCGGAACCGAAATGTTGAGAATGTTGTATATTGCATTTGCCTCAAGGCACTTTCTCTATGGATGCTCTCTGGCAGCAAACTTTTATACGATCAGAAAGAGTTGCAAGCTCATCCATTAAGGATAAAATTCCTATCTTTGTATATTATATTTGAACAACCTGACTACCATGGCAACCCAAAGCGAGGCCGCATTAGAGAACGGCTTGATAAAAACATTGATGGACAATAGCTACGAGCGTGTTTTTATCAAAGAAGAAGAGAATCTGAAAGCGAACTTCAAAGTCCAGCTGGAAAAGCACAATCAAAAGGCTCTCGCACTGATCGGACGGGCGCAATTTACCGACAAAGAATTCGAGCAAATTCTCATCTACCTCGAAGGCGGGACACGGTTTGAAAAGGCTAAAAAATTGCGCGATCTTTATCCGCTGGAAACCGAAGACGGGCAACGTATCTGGGTCGAATTTCTCAACCAACGCAAATGGTGTCAGAACGAATTTCAGGTATCGAATCAAATAACGATCGAGGGACGAAAAAAATGCCGCTATGATGTAACGATTCTTGTGAATGGATTGCCGCTGGTACAGATCGAACTGAAAAAGCGCGGAGTCGAATTGAAACAAGCCTACAACCAAGTGCAGCGATACCACAAGACCTCGTTTCACGGACTATTCGACTATATCCAGATTTTCGTGATTTCCAACGGTGTAAATACCCGTTATTTCGCCAATAACCCAAACGGCGGCTATAAATTCACATTCAACTGGACGGACAAGAACAATCGGCCATTCAATGACCTGAATATGTTCGCCAATTTCTTCTTCGACAAATGCACCTTGGGGAAGATTATCAGCAAATACATCGTTCTGCACGAAGGCGAACGGTATTTGATGGTACTGCGCCCCTATCAATACTATGCCGTCGAGGAAATTATCAATCGGGTTGAAAACACCAATAAAAACGGTTACGTGTGGCATACGACAGGCGCCGGCAAAACCCTCACGTCGTTCAAGGCGGCGCAGCTCGTATCGGACATCGACGGTGTAGACAAAGTGTTGTTCGTTGTCGACAGGCATGATCTGGATACACAGACACAAAGCGAATACGAGGCATTCGAACCGGGAGCAGTCGATGGAACGGACAATACCTACGAATTGATCAAACGTTTGAGCGGAGATTCCAAAATCATCATCACAACAATTCAGAAATTGAATTGCGCCGTGACGAAGGACTACTACAATAAGCACTTGCAAGAGATTCGCAATAAGAAGGTCGTGATGATCTTCGACGAATGCCACCGCAGCCACTTTGGCGAGTGCCATAAGAATATCGTCCGGTTTTTCTCACACCTACAAATCTTCGGATTCACCGGCACACCGATTTTTGCTAAAAACGCCAAACAGGAGCATACAACCGCTGAGGTATTCGGCGAGTGCCTGCACAAATACCTAATCAAGGATGCTATTGCCGATGAAAATGTATTGGGCTTTCTGGTCGAATATTACACGGGCAATACGACTACTGATTATGAAAATGAAAAACGGATGAGCGAAATTGCGCAATTCATTCTCAACAACTACAACAAATCGACTTTCGACGGCGAGTACAATGCACTGTTCGCCATTCAATCCGTGCCGATGCTGTTGGGTTACTACAAGATATTCAAGGAACTGAATCCCAAAATCAAAATCGGTGCGATCTTCACCTATGCAGCCAACGCCAACCAGGACGACGAGCAAACGGGGATGAACAAAGGATTTGCCTCGACAAAGGTCGATGCCGACGAGTTGCAAACCATTATTGACGATTACAACCGCATGTTCGGCACCGGGTTCTCGACCGACAATTTCGGGGCATATTACGACGATGTGAACGAACGGATGAAGAAACGCCGGAAAGAGATGGAACCGCTCGACCTCCTGCTTGTCGTCGGGATGTTCCTCACAGGTTTCGACGCCAAGAAACTCAACACGCTTTATGTGGACAAGAACTTGGAGTATCACGGCCTGTTACAGGCCTTCAGCCGCACAAACCGAATACTGGGTGAAAAAAAGAAATTCGGTAAAATTATTTGTTTCCGCGATCTGAAAGCAAACGTAGATGCTGCTATCAAATTATTCAGCAACAACGAGCCGAATGAGTACATCATCCGCCCTCCGTTCGAGAAAGTGCGCAAAGAGCTCAATCTGAAAATGATCTCCTTTTTGGAGAAATATCCCAATGTCACGTATATCGACGCCCTGAAAAGCGAACCGGAGAAACGGGAATTCGTATTGGCGTTTCGGGAGATCATTCGAGGCAAAATCGAAGCGCAGATTTATGAGGAGTACGAAGAGGACGATCCCTATCTCCTCATGTCGGAACAGGAGTATATGGACTTCCGGTCCAAATACCTCGACATCGCTATCGGCCATACGGGAGAAGACAAAGCCCCTTCGGCCCAAAAAAACACTCCGCAACCGGAAATTGACGGGATTGACGATATCGATTTCTGTCTGGAGTTGTTACATAGCGATGTAATCAACGTCGCCTATATCCTCGCACTGATCGAAGACCTGAATCCCGAAAGCGAAGACTATAACGAAAAGCGCCAGCACATCATCGACACGATGATCAAAGACGCAGCCATGCGCAACAAGGCGATGCTGATCGACGGATTTATCCGCCACAATGTCGACGATGACAAAACCGGATTTGCCCGCGCCAAGGCTGACGGATCAATTGATCTGGAGACCCGGTTAACAAACTACGTATCCACCGCCCGCAATGCAGCAATCGACCGGCTCGCCGAAGAGGAGGGGCTTCCACAAGACGCCCTTCGGGATTATCTCGCACAATACGATTACCTGCAACGGGAGAAACCGGAGATCATACAGAATGCAATCAAAGAGAAAAAAGTCGGTCTGAAAGAGCGCCGGAATATCCTCAAACGCGTTATGGGTAAACTCTGCACAATCATCGAAACATTCAACTGGGAATAAAAATTATTAGCGATGGAAAAAACATATCCTGGTTTTGTATACATTCTCACAAATCCGAGTTTTCGGGAGGATTGGGTGAAAATCGGAAAGAGCGCACGCGCCGTCGACGTCCGATCGAAAGAACTGGACAACACGGCTGTTCCCCTACCCTTTGAGATCTTTGCCACAATGCAGACAACCAAGTTCAATGAAGTCGAGAAATTGGTTCATAAGACCATTGATCGATTAACCGACCTGAGAATCCGGCAGAATCGAGAATTTTTCAATGTCGCGCCCCAAGTCGCATTAGACATATTCAAGGATATTGCCCAAACAATAGACGATGCAATCATCACCCGATATGAGGGAAATCTACCAATAATAGGAAGCGGTCTGCCTTCGAACGAATCGAGTAAACATACCGTAAAACGAGGACGTTTCAAATTCAGCATGGTCGGAATCAAAATCGGAGAATACATTACGTTTACTCCGACAAATATCCATGTGAAAGTTGCCAGCGACGATTCCATCGAATACGAAGGACGCATTTATAAGTTATCGCCATTTGTCGGAACCTTCATGCCGGAGGAGAGACGCAACACATCAGGCGCATATCAAGGAGCCAAATATTTTTCCTACAATGGAAAAACCTTGGACGATCTGCGCAAGGCGGCCGAGCAATGCAACCCTAAAATTGAAAATGAAGAATAAGCCATTATGAGCGAAGAATTACAACAAAAGCTCCGCAGCCAACTTTGGACGGTTGCCAACACCCTGCGCGGCAATATGTCGGCCAGCGATTTCATGTATTTTACATTGGGATTCATCTTCTACAAATACCTTTCGGAGAAGATTGAGCTTTATGCCAATGAAGAACTCAAAGAGGATGATCTGACATTCCGTGAAGCCTGGGCTGGAACCGACGAAGATTTGAAAGCCGATCTGAAAGAAGCGTGTGTGCAGGATTTAGGGTATTTCGTCGAACCGGAATACCTCTACTCCACCATTATTGCGATGATCGACCACAAAGAGAACATACTGCCGTCGCTCGAACGTTCACTCAAAAAGATCGAAGACAGCACAATCGGACAAGAAAGCGAAGATGATTTCGGCGGCCTGTTTTCGGACATCGACCTTGCATCGCCCAAACTGGGCAAGACAGCCGATGATAAAAATAAACTGATCAGCGACGTGCTCGTTGCTTTGAATGGTATCGACTTCGGATTGAAAGAGGCGCAGGATATTGATATCCTCGGGGATGCCTACGAATACATGATCGGACAATTCGCAGCCGGAGCCGGCAAAAAAGCAGGAGAGTTCTACACACCGCAGGAAGTCAGTCAGATTCTTGCCGAAATCGTCATCACGGGCAAACAACGTCTGAAAACCGTATTCGATCCAACCTGCGGCAGCGGTTCACTACTGCTTCGCACGGCCCGGAGCGGCAAAGCCGACGAAATCTTCGGCCAAGAGAAAAACCCGACCACCTTCAACCTCTGCCGAATGAACATGTTGCTGCATGGCATCAAATACAACGATTTTGACATCCGTAACGGCGACACGCTCGAAGCCGACGAGTTCGGCGACCGACAGTTCGATGCGGTGGTCGCCAATCCCCCGTTTTCCGCCGATTGGAGCGCTGCCGACAAATTCAACAACGACGACCGTTTCAACAAGGCCGGAGTTCTCGCGCCCAAATCGAAAGCCGATTACGCCTTTATCCTGCACATGATCTACCACCTAAACGAAGGCGGAACAATGGCTTGTGTAGCACCGCACGGCGTATTGTTCCGAGGTGCCGCCGAGGGCAAAATACGTCGCTTCCTCATCGAAAAGAAGAACTATATCGACGCTATTATCGGACTTCCGGCCAACATCTTCTATGGCACGAGTATCCCTACATGTATCCTTGTAATGAAAAAGTGCCGCAAGCAAGACGATAACATCCTCTTTATCGACGCATCACGCGAATTCGAAAAGGTTAAAACTCAAAATAAACTCCGTCCGGAACATATCCAAAAAATTATCGAGACCTACCGGAATCGTTCCGAAATCGAGAAATACAGCCATTGCGCCACCTTGAAAGAGATTGAAGAAAACGACTACAACCTCAACATCCCGCGCTATGTCGATACGTTCGAGGAGGAAGAGCCCATCGACATCAAGGCAGTTATGGCGGAAATCAAAGAACTGGAAGCCCAACGCGCTGATCTGGACAAACAAATAGAGGTCTATTTAAAAGAATTGGGGATTGTCGAATAACACAACGCGAGAAGCAATGGCAACAAATAATAACGATAAAACCCTCAATGTTCCCCATTTGAGATTCCCGGAGTTTAGTGGAGAGTGGAAAAAGTGCACCATAAATGATTTAGCAACAGTGGTTGGAGGTGGCACACCTGATACTACAGTGAAATCATATTGGGGTGGAGATATACAATGGTTTACTCCAAGTGAAATCGGTAAAAATAAATATGTAGACTTTAGCCTTAGAACTATTACAAGAGATGGTTTAGATAATTCAAGTGCAAAGCTATTACCATTACACACTATATTATTAAGTTCTCGTGCCACGGTAGGAGAATGTTCTATTGCATCAAATGAATGTACTACAAATCAAGGTTTTCAATCTCTTATTGCGAAACAATGTAATATTGATTTTCTATACTACTTGATTCAAACTAAGAAAAAAGATTTGATTAGAAATGCTTGTGGATCAACATTCTTAGAAATCTCAGCAAATGAAATTCGCAAGATTAAAGTTGCTGTTCCTGTACAAAACGAACAGGAACAAATTGCGAAGCTCTTATCTTTAGTTGATGAGCGTATTGCAACCCGAAACAAAATCATTGAGAAACTTGAATCCTTAATCAGAGGGATATATAAAACATTGCTTGGTGAGTCTGATCAATATAGGTATTTAGATGAGTTATGTGAGATCAAGAAGGGAGTTCAAGTTAACAAAGAAGAACTTTCAGAAAAGGGGTTATATTATGTAATGAATGGAGGTATTACTCCGTCGGGGTATTATGATTTATACAATACAGAGGCAAATACGATATCTATTAGTGAAGGCGGAAATTCCTGTGGATATGTACAATATAATTATACTCCATTTTGGAGCGGAGGGCACTGTTATACTTTAGAGAATATCTCAGATGTGGTAGATGATAGATACCTTTTCCATTATTTGAAAGCAAATGAATTACAGATTATGTCGTTGCGTATTGGAAGTGGACTGCCCAATATTCAAAAGAAAGATTTGTCTGCGTTTCGCATCCCATTACCAGCACTGAATAAACAGATCAATATCGCAAAAGCACTTGATGCTCTATTATACAAAATAACGGTTGATAAGAATATATATTCTACTTATAAACAACAGAAAGAATACTTGTTGCAACAGATGTTCATATAAACATATTTTGTAATAAAAATCGTTTTTGGATAGTTAAATGTTCCAACAGCGATCTTTCCATCTGGATTTTTGTATCAATAGAGGTGAGGATCCCGGCAATATGTTCCTGCTGGGCAAGGGATGGGCACCAAATTTTAGCTATCCCATAGTCCCGGAAATAAATGTGAGGGATTGCCTGACCGGTTTTATATTGACTGAAGTCGAAAATCTTAAGACAATAGTATAAATACCGTAACGAGCATCCATGTCTGGCTGTTAAACGGTTCAGAGTCCCAATTGCCGAATATTTGCCGGAAACATAAAAAGTTGCACCGACACTTGCGCCGTCTTTAATGATCAGGATAGAATCGCCCGATGCTTCAGGCGTATCTGAATAACCACATATACCTGCCGCACCATATACGGGATATTTTCCATCTGTAGTAACAGACTTTTCTTGCAATATTGATGAATGACATTCCAAACAAGTATTTAAAGTGGTATTCGGGATTCCTTGTGAAACCAACTTTAGACAAAGCCCTCTGATTAAGGATTCAAGTTTCTCAATGATTTTGTTTTGGGTAGCGATACGTTCATCAATGAGTGATAAGAGTTTTGCAATCTTTTGTTGTTCAGGCAAACTTGGATTATAGGTTTTAATCGCTTTTAGATGCTCACCGTACAGATGTACAACAGATACACCTTGCGCAACTCTTGCAATATCATATTTACGCTTACCATTCAACTGATAGCTCATAAATGCGCCATCGTATTTATGTAAACTGATGATATTCAAATCACCTCCTAATAGAATGTTATCAAATGGAACGCATCTAGCAGTAGCAATATCAACAGCTGTTTCACCAGAACAAGGAATGATTACATCATTTGCTTTACTCCTTTTAAGCTTAGAACAGTCAATGTCGGTCTTGCTCTCAACTTGTTTGATGATTTCGGATTTGTACTTAGTATATAATTCACCATATAGGATACATGGCTCGCCATCCTCAGAAAGTTGTTCTTTGGATATTCCTATCCCTTTTGACAAAGTAGCAATACTATCTAATTGCTCTTCTTCCCACTCCCCACTAAACTCCGGAAATCTCAAATGGGGAACATTGGAGAAAATCGAACTGTAAAAGTTTCTTTATTCCTATCTTCCTGCTATATTATTCAAACCTTTTAGAATATGATAGCAAAAACCAAACTTTCGGAGATTGTCGCTCTATGGAAAGAGGACAAAAGACAGTATGTAAAACGCTCCACATTTTCAGCTTATACACTACTTATTGAAAATCACATCTTACCATCATTCGGCAACAAAACGCTCATCGAAGAACAGAATGTACAATCATTCGTATTTCGGGAACTCGACAAAGGATTGAGCCACAAAACAATCAAAGACATTTTAATCGTTTTGAAAATGATTCTGCGATTCGGCGTCAAGAACAAACTGATCGAATACCGTCAGATAGACATAAAATTCCCTACGGAACGCGACAAACATTCAATTGATATATTGAGCCGTTCGCACCATCGTCAAATCATGGAATATATTAAATCACATTTTACATTCAAGAACTTAGGTATTTATATCTGCCTGAGTGCCGGGATGCGTATCGGAGAAATTTGCGCACTTACATGGGAAGACTTAGATATTGAGAATGGAATTATTCATGTACAAAAGACCATTCAGCGTATCTATATCATCGAAGACAATCGAAAACATACAGAGATCATTCTTGACACTCCCAAAACCAAAAACTCGATCCGCGAAATTCCGATGACACGGGATTTACTAAAAATGATCCGCCCACTCAAAAAAGTTGTAAACGACCGTTTTTATGTATTGACCAACGAAGCGACACCAACCGAACCGCGTACCTACCGAAACTATTACAAACAATTCATGCAGACACTCGGCTTACCAGCCATGAAATTTCACGGTTTACGACACAGTTTTGCAACACGATGCATCGAAAGCAAATGCGACTACAAAACCGTGAGCGTTTTGCTGGGACACTCGAACATCAGTACTACGCTCAATTTATATGTGCATCCAAATCTGGAACAGAAAAAAAGATGCATGGAGCAAATGTCAAAACTACTACGTTAACCATATCCATTTTCTGAATTAACTCTTGAATTTGAATGACCAACCGCGACTAATTGTCACGGTTGGTCATAAAAGTCAAATTATCGCTTGGATCACCCATCAATTTTTCCGCGAAGACCTACCCCATATAGGCACTTTCAACATCCACAACCATACAGAAATATGAGTTACAAGACATCGTTGCTCACTATCAATTTTCTTTGAGATCCTTATAATCGAACGCAAACAAATTTTATCTGCTACGACGAGCGACCTTCAGCACTTCCAAATGCTGTATAGGATCAAACATCTCTGCCACACCGCTATCAAGCCCTGCACGAATCGCCGCCTTCAGCTCAGCAAGGAGTCTTTCGTTTGCTTCAGACGATTGCAAAACTTCCCCATTTACCTTACCGTCATCACCGAAACATTTGTTATGAATCGTTGATTTCTTTTTCATACCGCTTCTAAGTCATATATTTTTTTGACAAGATAATAAATTCAGTTTATATTTACAGACTATTAAAAAGGTATAAGACCTTAAAATGAAACAATACCATGGAACGACGTTTGAAAAGTCCTGCGGACATAGAGACGCGTTGCGCGGAACTCGGATTCCTACCCTTTTTCCGATGCGGCATCCCCGGTTTTTCCGTCGAAGAGATGGTCGCCCCGGAGTTTTGGTTCACCGACGAAGAAGGAGCCTGGGAGTGGAAAGGCCCTGTCATCCGTGAGGGACACTGTGCCTACGGCAAATTCTTCGCCCGCAAAGCTGGCTTTGTCAGCCGCGAGTGGCTGCCCGACCTTACGAACTACCGCCGCTCCCGGTCGCTGGCCCCAAATGAGGACACAGCAGCCCTCGACGACGTAGTATTACAAACTATCTTGGTCGAAGGAACGGCCACCATCAAAGAATTGCGTCAAATGCTGGGGTTCGTACAAGGACGCGGAAAACATTCGACGAACACCCCGTCGAAAGTCGTAGAAGACGAGAAGATTTCACTCGATCCGATTCTGACAAGGCTTCAGATGGAGGTGCGGCTGGTGATCGCCGATTTCGAGTACAACGTCGATCGCCGCGGCAACCGCTACGGCTGGGGTATCGCACGGTATACAGCACCCGAAACATTCTACGGTCCACTCCGCGTCGAGCGCACACCCACTGAATCGTTCGAGCGTATTTATGAACACCTCCGCCACCTATTTCCAAACACAACAGAAAGCAAACTCCTGAAATTAATCGGATGACAACCGGGAATCAACACTCCGGCACCACAAAGCCTCAGCGGCAACGAAAAACAAGTAAAGAATCCTAATTGTTCTTGTTAATCAGGTTCACCACAACCTTCGTCATCACGTCTTTCTCCTCGGTGCGGCTCTCAGCAATCATCAGCGTCAGGGCGACTAGTGTATTGTTATCCAAAAGGCGCGAACCGTCAGCACGGTAAAGAATCCGATTGTTTT